>Ga0172380_10000069_pt1 | contig 218583 bp, 178 predicted proteins | sample Leawe162metaG_FD_119747 | JGI IMG/M metagenome (GOLD analysis project Ga0172380, IMG submission 119747) | Leachate microbial communities from a municipal landfill in Southern Ontario, Canada - Leachate well 162 metaG | ecosystem: Engineered > Solid waste > Landfill > Unclassified | place... | reverse complement strand
TGTTGCCGTTACCAATGCGGTTGTATTTCCGTTGGTAACAAATGTGCCTTTGTGCAGCATGTTGGTTCGGTCGGCAAGCGGCACATCTTCCGAAAGTTCGTTTGCGATTTTTTCAACGGGCATGGCTTCGCCTGTAAGCGATGCTTCATTCACAGAAAGCTGCGTTGCATTAATTATTCTTGCATCGGCAGTAATCATATCGCCTGCCTCTGCAAATAATATATCGCCCGGAACAACTTCTTCGGAAGAAATTTCCATGAGCATACCATTTCGAAAAACTTTTGCGGGAACGCTTGCCATCTTTTTAAGTGCATTCATAGAGCGTTGCGCCTGCATTTCCATCCAAAAACCAATTATGGCATTAATCAAAATGACAAGCAGAATGGCAGTTGTATCTAAATACTCCTGAAACCAAAAAGACATTGCGGCTGCAAAAAGCAACAGATACACCATGAGGTTGTTGAACTGTGATAAGAGAATTTTCAACGGGTGTTTTCCCTTGTCAGATTGAATGGTGTTGCTGCCGTATTTTTCAATGCGGCTTTTTGCTTCGGATGTGCTTAACCCAAATTCGGTATTGCTTCTAAATGCTGCAATTAGTTCATTTACTGAAATGTTATATGTTTCTTTAACCATCATACTACTCATCTAAGTCGGTTAAATATTCCACTTTGCCATGCTTGGCTACTTCTCTTTCTTTCACCATTTGATAAACTACGGGCAAAACAATCAAAACAAAAAGTGTAGAAGTAATCAATCCGAACACAAATGGAATGGTGATGGGTTTCATTACATCGCTACCTACACCTGTTGCTAAAAGAATTGGCATTAAACCCAACATGTCAGCCATCACAGTCATCAGTTTTGGGCGAACACGCATTACTGCACCAGAAAAAACAGCCGTCTTTACATCATCCATTGAGAGTGCATCACTTTTCTTTTCTTCTACTTTGTCGCGAATGGCTTCATTCAAATAAACAAGCATCAACACACCTGTTTCTACTGCAATGCCGAAAAGAGCAATGAAACCAACTGCTACCGCCACCGAAAAATTAACCTCAAAAAAATACATGGAATACACGCCACCAATTAATGCGATGGGAATGCTGGAAAGCACAATGAGCATTTCCTTGACAGAATGAAAAGTGAAATACAACACAAAAGCGATAATGAGAAGGGTTATAGGAATGATAATTTTTAATCGTTTTTCTGCACGGACTTTATTTTCATATTGTCCGCTCCACTCAATGAAATAACCATTGGGTAGTTTTTTAAAATCAGCATCAATTCTTTTTTTGGCATCACTTACCACGCTTCCCATATCTCTGCCACGCACATTGAACAAAACCGTTCCCCGAAGCATGGCATTTTCTGAATTTATCATGGGTGGTCCTTCAGAAAATTCAATATCTGCAACTGCCGAAAGTGGAACAACGCCATAGTTAGCCGTTTGAATAGGAGTCCTTTTAATTTCCGCTATATCACTTCTGAAATCCTGTGCCAATCGCATCGACACGCTGAAACGTTGCCGACCTTCAACGGTTTGCGTCAGCGGCATTCCACCCAATGCCATTTCTATAATCATGTTTACTTCTTCAATGGAAAGATTGTAGCGGGCAATTTCTTCACGATTGATTTTTATGTCGAGATATTTTCCTCCGGTTAATTGTTCTACATATAAGTCTGCAAGCCCTTCAATACCCTGTAATGATTTTTCAAATTGTCGGGCAATGTTGTAGATGGTATCTAATTCTTGTCCATAAATTTTTATACCGATATCTGTTCTCACTCCGGTTGAAAGCATATTGATACGGTTGATTATGGGCTGTGTCCAACCGCTTGTAACACCCGGTATCTGCACCTTATCGTTTAACTCTGTGATGAGTTTTTCGGTAGTCATTCCTTTGCGCCATTCCGATTTTGGTTTCAGTAGAATAATACTTTCAATCATACTCATTGGTGCGTTGTCCGTAGCGGTATAAGCTCTTCCTGCTTTTCCCAATACGTTTTCCACTTCGGGAATCGTCATGATGAGTTTGTCCTGCACTTGCAAAATACGCTTGGCTTCATTGTTGGATACATCGGGAAGCGTTACTGGCATAAACAACAATGAACCTTCATCCAACGGAGGCATAAATTCAGAACCCAAACGCAACACAAACGGAATGCTTCCTAAAACAATCAAGATGGAAATAGCAATAACTGTTTTTTTCCAACGCTGACAAATGCGTAATACAGGGCTATATATTTTTATAAAAAAGTTAGCAATAGGATTTCTGCTTTCCGGAACGAGTTTGCCCTTCATCAGTGAACGCAAGAGCATGGGCACGATAAACAAAGCAACAATGGCAGAACCAATCATTACAAATGTTTTTGTGAATACCAATGGAGAAAATAATTTCTTCTCTTGACCTTCTAAAAAGAGTATGGGTGCGAAAGAAATAAGCGTAACTAAAATGGAAAAGAAAACAGCCCTTCCAACGGTGCGTGATGAACGCTCAATAATTTTGATGCGTTCTTCTTCGCTTAATTCTTTAGTATTTCCAATTCTTTGCTTTTCCATTATTCGTCTGTTTTTAAAACTGCCTTTACCAAGCCTTTGTAGGCATTTTCAGTCATTACAATTCCTGCATCTACCAAATCGCCAATTGCCAAGGCAATTCCTCCCAATGACATGATGTTTAATGAAATGCCGAAAAGTTTTACCAACATAAATCCGATTAAAACCGATAAGGGAATAGTGATTATTGCAACTGTTGCACTACGCACATGAAATAGAAATAGCAACACAACAAGTGCTACAACAATAATTTCTTCAATCAATGCTTCTTTTAATGTGGCAATAGCAGCTTCAATAAGATCGCTGCGGTCGTAGGCGATTTTTATTTTTACTCCGGGTGGCAATCCTTTTTCTACATCACCCAATTTTTCTTTTACACGGTCAATCACTTCTTTGGCGTTTTCACCGTAACGGGCAACCACCACACCACCTACTACTTCACCTTCTCCGTTTTCGTCCACAATTCCTAAACGGATATCACTACTCATCTGCACATCGGCAACATCTTTCAGTTTTATGGGAATATTTTTATTGGAGCCAACAGAAATTTCCTCTATATCCTGAATGTCTTTGATATAGCCCAAGCCCCTAATCATGTAGCCCATGCGATTCATTTCATAAATGCTTCCTCCTACATCACGGTTGTTTGCTTTTAAGGCGTTTGCCACATCCATTGCAGAAACATTATAATAAATCAGTTTATTGGGATTGATACTGACCTGATACTGTTTTTGAAAACCACCGAAGGATGCCACTTCACTAACCCCTTCCACATTTTGCAGGGCAAATTTTACGTACCAGTCCTGCACGGCTCGTAATTCACCTAAATCGTAGCCATCACCCTGAAGGGTATACCAAAACACATGACCAACGCCTGTGCCATCGGGCCCCAATGAAGGCGTTACTCCCTGTGGTAATGCTTGTTGTGCAAAATTCAATCGCTCCAAAACACGGGTTCTTGCCCAATATATTTCCGCATCGTCATTAAAAATGACGAAGATGAAACTCATGCCGAACATAGATGCGCCCCGAATGGCTTTTACATTTGGAATGCCTTGTAAATTCGAAATCAAAGGATAGGTAATTTGGTCTTCCATGATTTGCGGATTACGCCCCATCCATTCGGTATAAACAATTACCTGATTTTCGGAAAGATCGGGAATGGCATCAACGGGAGTGGTCATTACCGACCAAACGCCTCCCACCACAATAAGCAAAATGCCAATCCAAACAAAGAACCGGTTATGCGTTGACCATGAAATGATTTTTTCTATCATGAGTTTCAATTATTAGAACGACTTAATGATTTGTGTGTGTGCTGTCATGTTCATGATGTTCATGCATTTCTTCCACTTTTTGCAAATCCATGTTGCACTTGGGGCATTGACCGGGTTTGTTATATGTTTTTTCTCCCTCACATTTCATAGGGCATTGGTATTGGGCAGTTGCGCTTTCCTCTATTGCCGATTTTTCTGTTTTGGTTTCAGAATTATTGCTTCCGCAAGAAGTGATAAACATTGTTGCTGTAAATAGTAATGCTGCTGTAATGATTTGTTTTTTCATGATAAATTGTTTTTAGTTTATGAAATTTTTCTTTTTAAAAGTTGTGCATTTATCGCCACCACAATTGTGCTTAAACTCATCAGCACTGCACCAATAGCCGGACTTAGCATTATGCCCCATTTATATAATACACCTGCTGCCAATGGAATAGCAAGAATGTTATAGCCCGCAGCCCACCATAAGTTTTGTATCATTTTGTTGTAGGTAGCTTTTCCAAATAATATCAGGTTGGCGATATCTTTCGGGTCTGAGTTTACCAAAATTATATCTGCTGTTTCGGCTGCTACATCAGTGCCTGAACCAACTGCAATTCCCACATCTGCTTGTGCCAATGCAGGCGCATCATTCACGCCATCGCCTGTCATGGCAACATATTCACCTTTGGTTTGTAATTCTTTTACTTTTTCTAATTTGTCATGCGGTAATACATTGGCTAAATAGCCGTCCATTTTCAAATCATCGCTCACCTTCTTTGCCACTTTTTCATTGTCGCCTGTGAGCAGTAAGTTTTTAATTCCTGCTTCTTTCAGAATTTGAATGGCTTCAAAAGAGCTTTCTCTTATTTGGTCAGAGAAGGTAAAATATCCAGCAACGTCTTTGTTTATCGAAATGTAAACAACCGTGCCTGTAAATTCATCAATCGTTTCAGCAATCTTTATATTTTGATCTTTCAGATAATTCGGACCTACTACCTTTATTTCTTTTCCTTCAATTATTCCTTCCAGTCCTTTACCAGGCAGGTAATTGAATTTTTCTGCTTTGGGAATTTCGATTTTCAATTCCTTTACTTTTCTAAGTAAACCAGCAGCGATATAATGTTCAGAATGTTGCTCTATGCCTGATGCCAGACGGAGTAATTCTTTGTCATCATATTTTGTATTCAACACTTTTACTTCTTGCAATTCATGAGAACCTTTGGTTAGTGTTCCGGTTTTGTCAAAAATGATAGTTGTAATCAATCGAGCATTTTCAAAAGCTGTTCTGTTGCGAATGAGCAAACCTTTTTGTGCAGCGATTGAAGTTGAAATAGCCACAACTAAAGGCACAGCCAAACCTAACGCATGAGGACAGGAAATAACCATTACTGTTACCATTCTCTCCAAAGCAAACACAAATGGAAAACCTAATAGTAGCCAAACAACTAACGTTATTACACCACCACCTAAAGCAACAAATGTCAAAACCTTTGCGGCACGGTCGGCAAAGTTTTGAGTTTTGGATTTTATCTTTTGTGCATCCTCAACCAGTTTCACCACTTTGTTAAGATAGCTGTCTTTACCCGTGCTTTTAACTTCTATGGTGAGTGAACCATTGCTGTTTACTGCACCGCCAATTACTTTACTGTCCTTTTCTTTTTTCACAGGTTTGCTCTCGCCTGTGAGCATACTTTCGTCAACATAACTTTCGCCCTCTATTACAATTCCATCAACAGGAACTTTTTCACCCGGCTTCACCATCACCATATCTCCAATTTTCAATTCACTGACCGGCATATCGTGAATGTGTCCGTCTTTTAGATGATGAGCAGTAGAAGGCATCATCTTAACCAGCAATTCCAACGAACGGGAAGCACCCATTACTGATTTCATTTCAAAATAATGACCAATAAGCATGATGTCTATCAGCGTTGCCATTTCCCAATAAAAATCCATTCCCGGTAAACCGAAAGTAATAGCAACACTGTATGCCCATGCAACCGTAATTGCCACGCCAATCAGTGTCATCATGCCAATGGCTTTGTCTTTTACTTCTTCATACAACCCTTTCAGAAAAGGATAACCACCATAAATGAAGATGAATGCGGAAAGAACAGCCAACACATATTTGTCACCCGCAAAAGCTAATTCAAACCCCAACCATTTCTGTATCATGTGTGACAATGCAAGCACAGGAATGGATACAATCGAACAGATTATAAATCGCTTCCAAAAATCCGCAACATTGTGTCCTGCGTGTTTGTCGTGTCCGCTTTCACCATGTTCAGCATGGTGGTCATGTGATTGTTGGCTTTCGGTATTGTGATGATGTGAATGTTCCATTTTAAAATATTTTACTAATATGTTTATAAAGTTACCTTAATAAACTGATGGTTATCAAAGCAATTAATGATTGTTGTCAAGTTAAGGAACTCGTCTCTTGAACAGAGCGTGGAAGATTGGCTCTTTTGGTTTTGTCCGTGTGTCGGCTTGTGTGTCGAGGCAAAAGCAAATGTGCCAAATGTGCGGCTGGCTAAAATTGAATTAAAAAAAATGTGCGGTGGGGAAAATAAAAAATACAGAAGGGTTGGCAATGAGTGTCGGCTTACTCGTTGTCCGTTTGAAATATGGTCTGTATGTTGGTCACCAGTCAAAATGGTTTGTCTTTGTGTTTAATGTTTAAATTTTGGTCGGTCTGTCGTCTTGCAAACGGTCGTCCTACCATTGGCTATAACGGTTTGCGCACTTGCTTAGTTGCCGAATGCGGAACGGTAAATTGTCAAGCTAATATAATGATAAAAGCGTAGAATAAAGCCTGAACACAGTGATTACACGGCAATTGAGCAAGTGCGCTGTTAGCGGTTCGTGCTTTACTGCATACGTTTTATATAATGAAATCTTGTTCGTGCATGGTCGTTTCCTTAATTAAAGGTTGTTTTGGGCATTCCTGACGTTTAGTGAATCAAAGTCCTTTGACTTTCGTTTGTTCTCTAGTTCTTCGCTTTTAAGGATTTTACTTCTTTCATTTTCGTATTCACTCCACATATTCAGGTCTGTTATTCTGTATTCAAAAAGGCTGATCAAAATATCACGTTTAAATTCTTTTCCTACAGCCTTTACAATCTCTGAGTTGTAATAATAGCTCACTTCTATGTTAGATGGACTTATCCATTTCAGCTTAGTGGCTTTTTTACTTGAATTATATTCATGGTACGTATCGCCAATTATGTCATAACCTTTATCAATATCAATTTTTTTCTCAATATTAGGGTTGCCAAATGTATTAACTAAATCTTGCCTCTCAATAACTACACCATCTTCTGTGTGATCCCAATATCTGTCGATTAAGATTTTTACAAGTGTACTTTTATAGAAAAACAGGTTAACATTAGCACGGTGTCGGCTTCTCAAAATTGTTAATAAACCATTCATGTAAATTCTTCGTTCGAAACTTCCTAGTTCTATGTCGTAAAGATTTAAGCCTAATGTCAGACCTTTATAGCCCCGTATAGTATCAATGTTTCGAATGTCTTTAATAGGCAGTTTACGGTCTTGGCTTTTAACGAGTAGACTGTCTAAGTTGGCTTTGTTCACAATAGGAACAGCCGAAATGTTATCGGCATTAATCTTGTCATTTGAATTATTACAAGAGCTTGTACATACTATTAAGAATGTAACTAAAGTTGATTTAAGAAACAGAATAAATGTATCGAGTATGGGCTTCATATATTAATAATTGTAATAGTTTTTTGAATAGATCTGGAGCATTTCTGATTATAAATCTGATCGGAAACTTTCTAGGAACTTGATTGTGTTTGTAATTTTAAGCGTTACAGCCGAGGATGAAACTTCTTTTTTATAGTCCGAAAAATTTTGTTTAATTGAGTCTTTGTAATTGTTAAATACGATCTCATCTATTGGTTCTTTAACAATATTAAGAGCGTATTCTATGGCAGGTTGATTTGATGATTCTTTGTACGGTATATTGTATTTTTTCGCAAAAGGAATTATACAGGTATCAATACTGATACATAGATCATTAAGCGCTATAATGAGTTCGTTATCTATGACAGTTCCAGCCCAATTTTGCGCATTCGATTTTTTATAAGCATCTATGATTCCTTTTCCGTAAACCGAATTAACATTATAAGAAGTTTGGTTTTCACTTTTTTCAAAATGCCGAGCCGTAAATATATCTCCGTAAGTAATTGTTCCCCTTATCGGGAATACATGCATAATCATACTTGAATTAAAATGTGAGACTACTTTCATCAAGTCTAAAAAAGACGTCTCCAAATTGTCTTTTGTCCAAAACACAAATGTGTCTGAAAAATTTAGGCAGTTTACTTTTGCTAAACTTGTCTTTGCAACAACTCCTAAAGGTGAGAACTCAATTTCCCCATTGGCCAAACTGAACTCCATGATATGAAAAATATTTTCAAGAACCTTTTGCTGCTCTTCTTCATTATTCAGTTCAATAAATTGTTCGAACCCAAGTAAATCAAAGTATGCGATAAATGCTTTCATTTTTTTTTGATATTAGTTCTTCGCGCGAGTCATTATAGCATGACCGCTAACTTGCTTATATGCGATATAAACCTTCGTATATATCTCCAATATGGGAAAGTATACGAAGGTTTTTATCTTTTTGTAAATATATCAATATGCTCATAGATCGTCAAATGGAGAGGTAATTTTTTGGATACTTCGGGTACTTACATGGGTATAAATTTCGGTGGTTTTACTGCTTTTATGGCCCAAAATTTCCTGAATATACCGCAAATCGGTTCCCGCTTCCAGCAAATGGGTGGCATAACTGTGCCTAAGCCAATGTAGAGTAACCGGTTTTTTGATGTCGGCTTTTTGTAAAGCTGTTTTTAAAACCAATTGCAAACTCCTTGCATCGTATTTCTCTCCTTTATATTGCCCTTCAAACAAATATTTAACAGGCTTAGCTCCCTTCACATACTCCCGCAAAAGCTCAATGGTTTTATTGCTAAGCGGTGCAATTCTGTCTTTAAAACCTTTGGCTTGTTTAATAACCAACAAATTTCGTTTGCTATCAACATGTGTCAGTTCCAAACTAATCAACTCGCTGCTGCGCAAGCCGCAACTGTATATTAAAGATAACATGGCCTTGTGTTTAAGATTGGTTAAAGCATTTAAGATGCTTTTTACTTCTTCTTTGCTAAGCACATTGGGCAGCTTTTTCTCTGAGCGTGGTCGGTGTATCTTTTCTGTAATAATTTGGGTATCTTTAATGGAGCTGAAAAAAAGTTTAATCGCATTAACAGATTGATTTTGAAAAGAAGTAGAATATTTGTTCGCTTTGATGTAATCGTTGTTAAAGTCAATTACATCAGCATTTGTAATTTTATTTAATGGTTTTTTACTGTGGTACTTTAAAAACACCCTTAAAGCATCCGTATACGTTTTTATGGTGTTTTCACTGTAATTACGTGAGCGCATCCATCGGGTAAACTCTGTTATTTTTTCAAACGCACCCCCGGCAACATCATCAGGGCTATTGGCAGTATAGGTTTTTTCAGCAATGGCCACTCCCAAAAGCTTGCGAAAATGTTCATTGTCCTGCACGTGCCAGCACTTAAGTGTGCTGCTCCACCTTGCGCCTTTTAGTGTACGCACTTGTGCATTGTCTTCTTTGTTGTAGGGAAACTTAATGGTAAGGCGTTTTTGGCCTTCATGCAGCACAGGTGTAATAATCCATTCAGGTTTCATCAGTTTGATTTTTCAAACTGCAAGATATAAAATTTATTTATTTTTAATTGGTGGTTAAAGGGTAGCGTCCTGCTAGAACGATGGTGCTCACATTGGGGGACTGCCACGGGCCCTCATTACACAGGCTAAGCTTCGCCCTCGCAGTGTCGTTGGTTTTGACAGTGACGTTTCTTTTTTGAGAGGTTGCCGCGTGTATTACACTTCTTCCAGCAGGGTGCGAAAAGCCAACAGTTTTTCTCCGTATTTTTCTTTGGTTTTGGCTTGCAGTGCGGGGGCAAATTCTTGTTGGTAGCGGTAATATTCTTCCAGAGATTTACTGCGGTATTGAATAGCGTAAGTAATGCCGTTGTTTTCTTCCTGCAACAGGCGCAGTATGCGGTAATCTTCAAACAGGCGGGTTTGCATTACCTCGGGTATGTGTACTTCTTTCATCCACTGCATCCACTCCTCGTGAATGCTTTCATCAGCCAGACTTACTGTAACATTGTATACAATCATGTTAGTCGCGCGATTTAAACGGATAATGTTTTTTACGGGCTTTATTTCCTTTTGATCCGTGTGTTTTCCCGCTACCACACGCGCTGGCCAACATCAAAAAACACAACAGCAGCAACACAGAGGTTCTACCTGAAACTCTTTTCATCATAATGCTTGTACCTAAACTAAACCGAAACAAATAAACAGAATATTTTTTATCTCTGTTATATTGTGCAAAATAAACGTTGCCCTTTTAATCAGCATAAATGTTTCCCACCATCACACAGTGGTTAAGTCAAAAAAAGTGGACTATGTTCCCTTTTCAGCAGCGGTGCATGGAATTGTATGCGCAGGGTCATAATGTATTGCTGCACTCCTCTACCGGCTCAGGAAAAACCTATGCGGTATGGTTGCCCATACTCAACGGGTTAATGAAAAGTGAAAGCAAAGGGCACACCCGTGTTATCTGGCTCACTCCGTTGCGGGCCTTAACCAGCGATACAGAAACTTCGCTTAAAGCACCGGTTACTGAAATGGGTTTACGCATCAGCATAGCCTCGCGCACAGGTGATACTTCAGCCGCTGAAAAAAAGAAACTCAAAGACCATCGGCCCGATGTGTTGATTACCACACCGGAAAGTCTTTCGCTGCTATTGGCCGACCCGCACGCTGAAGAACACTTTAAACACCTGGAGTGTGTGGTGGTAGATGAGTGGCACGAGTTACTTTCAGGCAAGCGCGGGGTGCAGGCTGAATTGTGTTTGGCGCGGTTGAGAAAGTTTTCACCCAACCTGCGTAGCTGGGGTCTCAGTGCCACCATTGGCAATGTGGAAGAGGCTTTGCTGGCACTTACAGGTGTAAATGCTACACGTGCATCAACCATTGTGGTGGGCGAAACGGAAAAAAAAGTGCAGCTCGATACGTTGATTCCTGAAGAGATGGAACGTTACCCCTGGGCCGGCCATTTGGGTATTCGTTTGGTAGAGCAGGTAGCGGCAGAAATAGATCAAAGCAGCACCTCGCTGGTGTTCACCAATACCCGCGCTCAAAGCGAAATATGGTACCAGTCATTACTGGAAGCACGGCCGCAATGGGCAGGTGTAATGGCACTTCACCACGGCTCGTTGGATAAAGAACTGCGCGGTTTTGTGGAGCAGGGTTTAAAAGCCGGTCAGTTAAAAGTGGTGGTGGCCACCTCAGGTTTAGATTTAGGTGTTGATTTTTCACCCGTAGAAAGGGTGTTGCAAATAGGCAGCCCCAAAGGAGTGGCGCGTATTTTACAACGGGCCGGGCGCAGTGGACATAGTCCGGGGCAAACCAGCCGCATTACTTTTGTACCCACCCACGCCTTTGAGCTGGTAGAGTTTGCCGGAGTGAAAGCCGCCATTGCCGCTAACCACATGGAGTCGCGCATGCCGTTGGATGCTCCGTTGGATGTGCTCAGTCAGCACCTTATTACGGTGGGCATCGGGGGTGGTTTTTCGCCACAAGAGATGTATGAAGAAGTGCGTTCAGCCTATTCCTATCGCCACCTTACCCCCGCGCAGTGGGAGTGGGCACTAAAGTTTACCGTTACCGGAGGCGATGCCCTGGCCGCCTATCCTGAATATGCCCGACTGCATTTGCACGAAGGAAAATATTACATCACGCACAAAAGACTGGCCCGTCAGCACCTCATGAACATAGGCACCATTACCAGCGAGGTAGCCGTAAAAATTAAACTGGCCAACGGACGAACACTGGGCAGCGTGGAAGAATATTTTGTGTCGCGCTTAAAACCCGGTGATGGTTTTGTATTCTCGGGTCGGGTGTTGGAGTTTGTGCGCATGAAAAACAACGAGGGCGAAGTAAAATATTCTGCCAACCCCAAAGCCATTGTGCCCTCGTGGGAAGGCGGCAGAATGCCCTTGTCAACCCAACTGTCGCAGGCGGTGCGAAACGAGCTGGAGAAGGCTTTAAACGGACAATTCGAAGGAGAAGAGATGCTGGCCCTGCAACCCATTCTGGATATACAATTGCAAAAATCTACACTGCCGGCAAAAAACGAGTTGCTGATAGAGGTATATGAATCAAAAGAAGGGTACCACTGTTTGTTTTATCCCTTTGAAGGAAGGTTGGTACACGAGGGGCTGATGTCTTTGTTTGCCTGGCGCATCAGCCAACTTACTCCGTTGAGTTTTTCCATGGCCTGCAATGATTATGGTTTTGAGTTACTGAGCAATGAACCTATTCCGTTGATGGAAGCTTTAGAAGAAGGACTATTGGACAGCGACCGGCTGGACGAACATATTCTGGAAAGCATGAATGCCTCTGAAATGGCACGCAGGCAATTTCGAGATATAGCCCGTGTAGCGGGTTTGATTTTTTCAGGTTTTCCAGGGCAGAAACAGAACTCCAGAAACATTATGGCCAACAGTGGTTTGCTCTATGATGTATTTGTTAAGTTCGACCCACAAAACCTGTTGTTGCAACAAGCCCAACGCGAGGTGCTGGAAAGGCAGCTGGAGCTTTCGCGTATTAAAACCACCCTGAGGCGAATGTCAGTCTCCAAACTATTGATAAAGGAGCTGGAAAGCCCCGGCCCGCTGGGTTTCCCGTTGATGGTGGATAGGCTGAGGGATAAGCTTACCTCAGAACAATTGCGGGATCGTATAAGCAAAATGCAAGCGGTGCTGTAAGTACGGCAAAAAAGAATATTTTTGTCGCTGCTCAAAAATCGTCCATTGATTCACATAGCCAGAAAATACATTCAAAACCGCAGACTCAAAAAACTCATTAAGTTCGGAGTAGTAGGGGCCACCGCATTTATGGCCAGTTACCTCATGTACATTTTGTTGTGTAAGTCGTTCCTCAGTTTCGGGCACCAGCTGGACGAGATTTTTTTAAGCGTGTTGCCTTTTTACATTCTGTTTTCAGTAGTGGGTGATATAACCGGTATAGCCGTGGGTTACCCCATCAACAAAAAGTGGACGTTCAAAACACAGGTCGACCATTCACGTAACTATTTCATCGGCTATGCCATGGTGTACGTGTTTTCGTTTTTGCTCAATCAGTTTATTTTGTATGCACTGGTTGAATGGTGTCGGGCATATCCGTACATCTCCGATCCGTTTATTTCTAAAATTATTGCTACGGGTTTTTCTGCCAGCACAAATTTTGCGGGCACTAATTTTTTAGTGTTTCAGAAACGTTATGTGCAGTAGGCTTCAGCCTGTTTTTCCGTTTAAATTTGTAGTATTCGTTCATCAGCGCCTCGTGGAGCAACTGGGCTAAAACATTCGCCCCGCGAGAGGAGAGGTGTGTAAAATCTTTGGCCGCCAAAGGAGGTTGGTTAAACACCCACGAGGGCATAGAGTTTTTTCCGCCCATAGCTGCGTAAGCATCCCAAAAAGCACAGTTGGCTTGTTGTGCAGCACGTTTTTGTGCATCACGAATTTGTTCGAGGTACGGGTAAGTTACGTACGCTGTTCCTTCTTTGGTGCTGATGTCGGTTGTACCCACTACTAAAATACTCACCTCAGGCAACTGTCGTTTAAGCAATTGCAGTTGTTGTAAAAAGCTGCGTTCGTAAAACACCACCTCGGTGCTGTCGTCTACATACGGGACCACGTTAACGCCAAACTGCAGCACCAGTAATTTAGTGCCGCGCAAGCGGTGTTGCTCGGCCAGGTATGCCCCGTTCAGGCGGGAGAAGTCGGTACCGGAGCTGCCCCGCATGGAGAAATTATCTACGTGAACACCCTCGGGTTCATCCAAGGCCAAACCAATTACATCAGCCCCCGGAGACAAGAAGGTGATGCGTATGTGTCCTGTGCTGTCAGACACTTTCCAACTACGTGTTCCGGTGGATGCAGGATATAACGTGTCAACAACAGAACTTCCGTCACGCTGAATTTTTACAGGTGTTTCTTTGTTGGCGGTGTACCACAGGGTAGCGGCACTGTATTTTTTTACACTGGCATACGAGAGCCTACTTTTTTTGAACGACAACCACGGGTTGCTGTGGCTGCTTACCCACGTACGTTTGGTAATGCTGTCAACGCCCGTAGAATCTTTGGGTACACGCGAGGTAACGTAGTACCCGTTGTAGTAACGGTACAAGGCACCCGACATACCGAAGCGTGCACCTTCCAATTTGCCCAACGGGTAACCAAAGCAGGCAATCTTGGTCCACTCTTTACTTTCAGCTTGTTGCACGGTGATGCGCATGTTGGAGATATCAATAGGCGTTACTATGCCGGGTCCGCCCCCGCCAAATTGTTTTTGCAAACGGTTGCGCAGGTAGTCAGAGAAGCGGTCGCCTTCCACTTGTGAATCGCCATAGTAAGCAATGCTCAAAGCAGATTTGTCTTGCTCGCACGTAGAAAGTGCTTCAAAAAAATTAGTCAGTTCGGTGCCGCTGTTGATGATGAGGGGTTGTGCAACGGTGTCTCGTATGTTGCTGTCGGCAAGTGTGGGTTCAATAGTAGCTTGTTCTGTGGTAAGTGTATCCAACACTACCGAGGATACAATTTGTTTGATGTCTTTGGGTTGGTTGTTTTTCTTTTCGAACACGTTGTGCAAGGCCACAAACTTAAACGTGAAGGTATCCGAAATGCGCAAGCCACCTTCGGGTATCAGCAAAGCAAAAAGCAACAGAAAGGCATGAATGTACAACAGCAGAAAAAATATTTTCTTGGGGTGAATGCTGTTGTTGCCGTCATCGCTCATGGCTGCCGACTTAATCTTTTTTCTTCAGTGATTTTTTTTGTGCGCGGCTCATGCCGTTGATGCGGCTGTAGTAGGCAAACTTGGGTGTGGGTACCCATACAATCAGTTTTTGACCACTGCGTATTTTGGTTGACCGAAGTTTGTTCCAGGATTTTATCTGGGCCGGAGTTACATCGTACCAGTCGGCAATATCGCCCAACACATCTCCCGATTTTACAGCGTAGTTAATGCGTTTTTTGTTGAAGGCAGGCGTTTCTTTTTTGTCCGTTTTTTTCTCTTCCTCTTTGTCCGGCTCTGCGGTATTCTCGGTGTTTTTCTGAGTAGTTTCTTCCGGTTTTACTTCCGGCTTAGGTTCTTCTTTTTGGGTAATGCGCGGGGACATATCTACCGGGCGCGGAACGTAGTTGTAGGTAGAGTCCTTGAGGCGCCCCCAGTTTTTAACTTTTCCTTTAGGCAACTTAATTACGTATGGCGGAACACCCAGGGGCACCACATCTTTTTTGAAGATGGGGTTAAGTTCTCTCAGGTCACCCACCGGAATAGAGAGTGCCGAAGAAATTTGCTCAAACGACAGCCACTTGTTTACCGTAACGGTGTCGTAGGCCATCAGCAAATCATGTTTGTGAGGTGTAATGCCGTGTTCTCTGAAAAAGTTAAAGATGTAGGCAGAAGCAATAAATTCAGGAATAAACTCTTTGGTTTCAGCGGGCAGGGTTGGGTATACATCCCAGTAATTCATTTTGTATCCGCTTTGGCGAATGGACTTGTTAAGAATAGCCGGAGTGTTGGCATAAGCGGCCAGCGATAGTTGCCAGTTGTTGTATATGCCGTTTAAATCTTTAAGGTAAGAAGCAGCAGCTTGTGTAGAACGAACAGGATCTTTGCGCTCATCAAGAAACGAATTGATTTTTAATCCATACGTACGGGCCACGTTGTACATCATGCGCCAGTAGCCAGTTGCGCCTGTGGTGGCCACTAACTCATTGTTGGCACCTGAAGCAGCTACCACAAGGTATTTTAATTCAATAGGTAATTTATTGTCGCGCAGAATTTTTTCCATGGAAGGGAAAATCAACTGACACTTGCCCAGCAAGTCGGCTGTTTTTTGCGGGTCGCTCAGGTAGTGGTCAATGTGTTTTCTTACCGCATCGTTGTAAGTGAGTTCTATGGGTGATTTTAAGGAGCTGAGGCGTTGGGCATATAACTGATCTTCGTTATCGGCCTTAGCTTGAAAGGCTATGGAGATAAACAGAACAACAAGTAATGCGGAGATAAATTTAATTTGCTTCATGTCTTATTTAAGCGTTCGACATTTTTATGAGTAATTGTGCTCCGGCCAATAATTGTGCTTCTTCAAAATGACGCCCCATTAACTGCAAACCGAAAGGCATGCCGTTGCTGTGTTTTCCGGTAGGTACAGATATGGCGGGATGTCCGCTGATGTTAGCCTGTACGGTATATATATCGGCCAGGTACATGGCCACCGGGTTGGCTGATTTTTCGCCAATTTTAAAAGCAGGTGTTGGCGTGGTGGGCACCAATAAAAAGTCGTATTGTTCCAGTAATTTTTCGGTGGCCTTTTTTACAATTTGCCTTGCCTTAAGTCCTTTGGTGTAGTAGGCATCGTAATGTTCAGCACTCAGTACTAAAGTACCCAGCATAATTCTGCGTTTTACTTCAGCGCCAAAACCCTCGCTGCGCGATTTTCTGAATGAGCTTTCCATGTCGGTAGCAGCGGCACTGCGGTATCCGTAATGCAAGCCTGAAAAGCGACCCAGATTGCTCGATGCTTCAGCGGTGGTGAGCACGTAGTAAATGGGCACTAGGTAGTCTAAGTAAGGAAAACCGGCTTCTTCCACGGTGTGCCCGTCTTTACGCAGGGCATCAATGGTGGCCAGTGTGTGTTGTTTTATTTCAGGATCTAATCCTTCGCTTTCCACCATTTCTTTCAGGTAAGCAAAGCGGTATTTTTTAGTTGAGGTTAAACCTGCGGTGTAGGATTCAACAGGTTGACGTGAAGAAGTAGCATCGTGTTCATCTGCTCCGGCAATTACCTCCATCAGCAGGGCCATGTCCTCAGCACTTTTGGTGATGGGGCCTATCTGGTCAAACGAGGAAGCATAAGCAATTAATCCGTAGCGGGAAACTCTTCCGTACGTTGGTTTAAAACCATACAAGCCACAAAAAGCAGCCGGTTGGCGAATAGAACCTCCGGTATCAGAACCCAGCGCTGCCAAACACATATCGGCCTGAACTGATACTGCAGCACCACCCGATGAACCGCCCGGTACACGGGTATTGTCCAGGTCGTTGAGCACATTGCCGAATGCAGAGTTTTCATTGGAAGCACCCATAGCAAACTCATCGCAGTTCGCACGTCCGATAACAATGGCATCTTCTGCCAGTAAACGTTCAGTAACCGTAGCGGAATACAAAGATTCAAAGTTGCCGAGAATTTTTGAAGAGGCGGTAATCTTATGTCCTTTGTAACAAATGTTGTCTTTGAGTGAAATAACCATACCGGCCAGTTTGCCTGCGGAGCCTTGCTGTATTTTTTGTTGTACGCGTTCCGCTTCTTTCAAAGCCTCTTCGCCAAACACTTCAAGAAAGGCATTAAGGTGTTTTTTCTCTTCTATGCGCCCCAAATAGTAGCGCACCAACTCGGGTAACGTAAGTTTGCCCTCCCGGATATCCTCCAGAATGTGTGTTGTACGATTGTATGCTCTCAACTAGTTACTGCTTTAGGTAAAAACTATTTAGCTTCTTCCTTTTTGTCCTTCTCTTTCATTCCTTCTTCAATCTGAGTTTTAACGCTTTTTTTAGCATCGTTGAACTCTCGAACGCCTTGGCCTATGCCGCGCATAAGCTCAGGAATTTTCTTTCCGCCAAACAAAAGAATAATGGCCAAAATGATGAATATCCACTCTCCACCTCCGGGCATACTGATGAGCAATGTATTAAGCAGTTGCATGTGTCTATTTTTTAAGCTGTCAAAGGTACTAATATTCCTGTAAAAACAGCGGTTTAATGTGAACAGGTCAAACTCCCGCTGCTGAGGTAGTTACTTTTTTTGCACCCTAACGCTTGTTATTCTGCTGAGGGTTTTTATTTTAGCTAACCGAAACCACTTTAAACCCGACATTGATATGAGCAATTTGAATAGCAGCAACGCCTCTGAAAACGTACAGGAGTTTACTTTTCAGTCCAATTCACCAACGAAAAATTCAGGTAGTTTTTCCAAAGGTTTTGTTTTGGTAGCTGTTGGTGCAGTTATTCTTTTAGGCAGTTGCCTTTTTTCACTTACCCTCAGTTTTTCCGACCCTTCATTTCACTACGTGATGTACGGTGCCACCACACTGGGCGTGCTGATGGTGCTGGCCGGTTTGGGTTGTTGCCTGGGCTGGTAATTAAAACCTGCGTATGGCTCTTACGTGGTAAAGCGAACTTTTGTAGTAACCACCTTCAGGCAGGTAACCGTCTTCTCCGAACTGTGAGAAAGCTCTGTCGGGAGTAGCTTCGGTTGAGCTCCAGTATTTTTCATCTGCGGCAAAGTCTCCTATGTCATTCATCAGTTTCATGTTGAAGTACATTCTAAAAGCCTCCGACATGGTAGGTAAGTACCAATCGCTGTATCCGTTTAACACCAGGTCTTTGCAAATTTTTGCTGCATAGTTGCCGTTGCCCTGCGCGGTTACAATTTTATCAGTGTTCAGTTTTCCGTCACCGTAATCGCGGCCGTTAGCACCTGTGGTGATGTTGCTGCCGTTGGACCAAGCCATAGCTGTTGCCTGATCGGTAGGTGCGCAAATGAAACCGTGTTCACCGCTATCGTCCACATAAAAAACATAACCCCCGCCATACACCTGACCTATTTTGAATTTGGGTCCGTCATCTTTATTGTCTTTTTCACAACCGGAGAAAAGGAGCGCACTAAAGGCAAGCATCAGGAGTGAAAGTGTAATGTGCTTTTTCATATAAGTTTTGTTTTGGTTAATACTAATTTGATAGACAAAATTACACAGCAGCGCAATTATAAAAACTGATATCCGTCAGTTAAAGGGAGGATTAATATCAGGAAAAGAGTTCACAAGAGAATAAACATACTCTGTTCATTGTCCATGGTTGTCGTCCTCGACAACCATCTGAACATCTACCACTCTTACTCGTCCGTGTTTGTATAGTGGGTACTTTAGTTTGTTTGAAACCAAAATTTTCCGCTCCTTTATTTACTTTGTTCATGAGATTGCTTCGCTAAGTTGCAACGAGTATTGTTTTTCTTATCAGCGGTTTCCAAACGCAAAAAGTATATTTGTTCTATGAATGAAACCGCTATCGAATTGCCGATCAAGCCCTCTCCCGGTGGTGGTTTGGCGGGGACGCCAACCACGGACAGTGGGAGGAGTTTTGAATCAAGAAACACTCTTGTTATAATTTTAATTCTATCATTTGCAGGATGCACCAGAAGTATTCCGAATGATGTCATACAATCTGGTGAATATGTTTCAGTAAAAACATTTTTTGACTCAACTTTTAACAAGTATACTGAAAACTATCATTCACATATTTACAAGCTTGAAACGGACAGTTTAAATATTAATAGCCTTGGTGTCACTCTTTTTTCAGTTCAATTTGCGGCATCGCATGGAACTGATTATACCGTTCTACGCGACAATAAAAACGGAACATTCTATTGCTTACCAAGAAACCGAGGGTATTTTTCAGTGTTTTATGATCTTTCAACATTGGACATGTTATTGTCAAACAGCTTTGCATATGGACTACCACCAATAGAGTCAATGGAAAGTGAAATGTATGGACTCGAGGCGTTTCTGAATCAATCGGTAAACTCTGAACGATTTTCCTTAAATCATCTGGATAGTATTTTGCAATTCAAGAAATCATACGAACTTGGTGAGCGCATCAATTCAATAGCAAAGCTAGACAGTTGTTTTAAGATTGTTTTTCCTCAAGACAAACAATATACGAAACCAGAAAGACTTGCCTTAAATTCTATTGAATCAAAATTAAAAGCCGCTTTGAGTGAAAATAAATCATTAATTTACTTTACGCGCCTGTGTTTTAATCTATATCAAATAAACCCACAGAAAAACAGTAATGACTCCAGCTTAAAAAGGCAATTGATTGACCAACCAAATTTCAATATCAGAAAATTAAAAGTTGGCGTACATAAGCAATAATATGAAAGAGAGCCTTGCAAACGAGTACCCGTTGAGAGGCAGTAATTGGTAGCACATTAAAACGGCAATGAACATGAGCAAAAAATTCATTTTCTATTTTGTTGGCTCTTTTCTGTTTAGCATGTTAGCAGTATCTATGATTGTTGAAGAGAATGTTCTTTTTTTATTTTTATCAAATCTATCATTTTTCCAATTCTGGTATATTTTGATTCTTTTCTTTTTAAACACCGCAAGACACAGGTGGTTTAGTTTTCAGTTCTATTACCACTTTCCATTTCTGTTGATTGATTTTTATTTAATTAAATTTATTGCTTATGTGTTTGGAGCAACGATAATATTTAGTTCATTTTCAGTACAGGATTTTATTCCTCTATCAATTGTGATTATTAACTTTCTTTGCTTTTATGTAGTATTTGTAAGAATGTCAAAAATGCGCTGGACGAAAAACTGAACGAATTTCACCCGGTGGTGGTTTGGCAGGGACGCCAACCACGGACAAAATAAATAGTAGCAGAATGTCATTAAAGAAAAACACACTGTATTTCCTAATTTGCTTTTCATTAAGCTTGAGTATTATCTCAATAGGTAATTATCCAATAGTTTTTTTACTCTTTTCTTTTGTAACCCCACAACTAGTGGTTTATACATTCGCCTTGTTAGGTATTAATGTCCTCAGGCATAAAATTACACGAAGGAGGAATTATTTATATATGTTTCCATTTTTAGTGTTTGATTTTTATTTTATGAAAGGACTAATTTATTTACTTGGGGGACATGTAAATTTTGCTTCTTTTACATTGAGTGATGCTAAGTACTTAGGTATTGCTACTTTAAACCATCTAATGTACTATCTTGTTTTTGTATATAGGAAAAGCCCCTAAGGAATTACAAGCACTTTTGTCCATGGTTGGCGTCCCCGCCAACCATCCGAGCACCTCAATTACGACCACTCCATATAATGCTGTAGAAAAGAAAATCTCGAAGACAACCCCTCATAATAAGCAGCTGATGAATAAACATACTCTTCAGGCGAAGTACACAACCTCCACTTACCCTGCATAGGATTGGCGTGAATGTAGTCCAGCTTCTGCTCTGCAATCTCTCTGCTCTCTATTTTAATTGACCTTGGCCTTCTTTCCCAAAAATGATATGCTCTGTCACCCTGTGTTGAAACATAGTTACCAACCAAACCAGGGTTCCACAACATCAATTTTTTCTTGAACTGATGTGCTGTGAAACTGGTGAGTTTCTTTTCTACCTCATTTATTTCGTTACCACCAAGTGCCGACCATAAAATATGAATGTGATTGGGCATGATTACAAAACCGTGTATAGCGCAGTAGCTGTTTTCTGAAAGCCATTGCATACTTTCAATGACGATGTCTTTCATCCTGTTCTCTTCCAACAGGTTTTGCCAATTCAGAATAGTAGCCGAAAAAAAGTACATAATACAAATATATCCTTTCTGTGGTTTGGCGGGGACGCCAACCACGGACAGAAAAACTACATCAATATAAAACAAAAAAGACCCGCAAATGGCGGGTCTTTTTTGTTGGTTGATATGTGTAATTCTTATAAATCTAAAATCAAACTGTTGGGGTCTTTGCCACCGGTGAGTAACAGTACCGGGTTTTCTAAAGCGTTCTTTACACGCACTAAAAAACCAACCGACTCACGTCCGTCAATGATGCGGTGATCATACGAAAGGGCCACGTACATCATGGGGCGGATAACAATTTGTCCGTCACGCACCACCGGGCGCTCCACAATGTTGTGCATACCCAAAATAGCTGATTGCGGAGGGTTGATGATAGGTGTTGACATCATGGAACCAAACACACCACCGTTGGTAATGGTGAACGTTCCGCCACTCATCTCTTCCAGGGTTAATTTATTGTCGCGGGCCTTGGCAGCCAATGCACCTACAGCCTTTTCAATATCGGCCAGGCTCATGCTCTCTGCATTGCGGATAACCGGTACTACCAACCCTTTGGGAGCAGATACCGCGATGGAAATATCGCAGTAGTTGTGGTATTCAATTTCTTCTCCGTGTATGTAAGAGTTCACTGCAGGGAAGGCCTGTAATGCCTCACACACCGCTTTGGTGAAGAAGGACATAAAGCCCAGGTTTACTCCGTGTTTTTCTTTGAACTTGTCTTTGTATTTAGCACGCAAATCCATGATGGGTTTCATGTCCACCTCATTGAAGGTGGTGAGCATGGCGGTTTCGTTTTTTGCAGCCACCAAACGCTTGGCTACTGTTTTGCGCAGGTTGGTCATTTTTTCTAACCGAGCCTCACGCACCGTTTCTTCCGTTGATTTCAAACCGGTTTTTAACGGAGAGGCGGCCAGTGCATCTGCTTTAGTAATGCGACCACCTTTACCGCTACCATTTACGTTAGCCGGGTCAATGCCTTTTTCGGCTAATATTTTTCCTGCTGCGGGTGATGGTGTGCCGTTAGCATATGTTTTTTCTTCTGTTTTAGCCGGAGTAGCTGAAGGAGTTTCAGCTTTGGGAGACTCCGCTTTTTTCTCTTCTTTGGCCGGTGCACCTGCAGGGCGCGGAGCATCGGTATCAATGCTACAGATTACTGCACCCACAGCAATGTTATCGCCTTCTTTGCCGAGTGTTTTAAGCACCCCTGCTTTTTCTGCGTTCAGTTCAAAAGTAGCTTTATCTGATTCCAGTTCAGCCAGTACTTCATCCATTTCTACCCAGTCGCCATCTTTTTTGAGCCAACGTGAAATGGTTACTTCACTTATAGATTCGCCAACGGTAGGTACTTTAATTTCTAAGGCCATGTGGTAATGTATTAAGGTTAAACAGCAAATGCTTTATCAATGATTTCAAGTTGTTCTTTTGCATGCACTTTGGCAAATCCGGTTGCCGGTGTGGCGCTTGATTTACGTGCAATCAGTTTCAGTTTAAAGTTGATGTCCCAACGCAGCAGGAAGGTCCATGCGCCCATGTTTTTGGGTTCTTCCTGTACCCAGCAAAACTCGGCATCGGGGTACTTGTCATATATTTTCGACATGTGGTGGTTGGGGCAAGGATACAGTTGTTCCAAACGTACAATGGCCACATCTTTTCGTTGTTCTTTTTGCTGACGTTCGAGCAAATCGAAATAGATTTTTCCGCTGCAAAACAACACGCGTTTTACTTTTTTGGTATCCACAAAATTATCGTCAATAATCTCCTGGAAACCGCCCTTGGTAAAGTCTTCTACAGGGCTCACACACTGGGCGTGGCGAAGTAAACTTTTTGGTGTAAGTACAATCAATGGCACACGGAAATCGCGGTGCATTTGTCTGCGCAGTGCATGGAAATAATTAGCAGGTGTAGTAATGTTTACTACCTGCCAGTTCCAGTTGGCCGATAGTTGTAAGAAACGTTCAGGGCGAGCCGAAGAGTGTTCCGGACCTTGTCCCTCATGCCCGTGCGGCAACAGCAACACCAGGCCGCTGTGGCGTTTCCACTTGGCTTCAGCACTGCTGATGTATTGGTCAATGACAATTTGCGCACCGTTGACAAAATCACCAAACTGTGCTTCCCACAAGGTGAGTGCATTCGGAGTGGCCCAGGAGTAACCAAACTCAAACCCCAGTACAGCATATTCGCTGAGCAAAGAGTTGTATATTTCGAAATCAGCTTTTTGGAGTTCACCTAAATTTTGTAAGGCACAATATTCTTTTTCTGAATCTTCCTGTTTAATAATGGCATGGCGGTGACTGAATGTACCGCGTTCACAATCCTGACCACTCATACGTACAGCAAAGCCCTCACTCACCAACGAGGCATAAGCCATCAGTTCACCCATGGCCCAGTCGTAGTTGTTGTCTTTAATCATCTTCCTGCGGTCGCCAAACATCTTTTCGATTTTGCTGAACGCTTTAAATCCTTCAGGAATGGTGGTGATTTTTTCAGCTAATTGTAAGAACAGCTTTTTGTCTATGGCCGTGGCAGGTGAAGCGAGAAAATCTTTTTCTCCTGCTGTGCGAAAACCTTCCCAGGTATCTTTAGTGGAGGTTTTATCCAAAGAAGGTTCGGCCAGTTTGGCGGCCTCTAATTTTTCCTGCAATAAAGCCTTAAATTCCTTCTCCATCTGACGGGCCAAATCAGCTTCTACGTTTCCGGCAGCCAACAATTTTTCAGCATAAATCTCTCTCGGATTTTTATGTGAACCGATGGCTTTGTACAGCATGGGTTGTGTGAAACGAGGCTCGTCTCCTTCGTTGTGCCCGTATTTACGGTAACCCAACAGGTCAATGAACACATCGCTGTTAAATGTTTGGCGGTATTCCATGGCCAACTGTACAGTGTAAATCACGGCTTCCGCATCATCAGCATTTACGTGAAACACAGGGCTAAGGGTGGTTTTGGCCACATCAGTACAATAGGTGGAGGTGCGGGCATCGGTATAGTTGGTAGTAAAACCAATCTGGTTGTTGGTGACAATGTGCATGCAGCCACCCACGTTGTAGGCTTTTAAACCGGCCATTTGCAGCACCTCATACAAAATGCCTTGTCCGGCAATGGATGCATCACCGTGAATGAGTATAGGACAAATTTTATCAATGTTGCCTTTGTAGCGATTTTTCAACTTGGCTTTGGTCATCCCTTTCACCACCGGATTTACGGTTTCCAGGTGAGAAGGATTGGCTGCCAGACTGAGGTGTACGTTTTTGCCTTTGCGGGTAACCATTTCACTGGAGTAGCCCAGGTGGTATTTTACGTCACCTTCAAACAGACCATCGTCTTCGTAAGCCTTGCCTTCAAATTCTTTGAATATTTGCTCGTATGTTTTGTTGAGAATATTGGCGAGCACATTTAAACGGCCGCGGTGAGCCATGCCCATTACAAATTCTTCTACACCCAAATCGGCCCCGTATTGAATTACGGCATCAAGCGCAGGAATCAATGTTTCCAGGCCTTCCAGCGAGAAACGTTTCTGACCTACGTATTTGGTGTGAATGAAATTTTCAAACACAGTGGCCTGATTTAATTTGGCTAAGGTGTGGCGTTTTTCATCAATGCTGAGTTGCGGAGTGTTTTTACCGCCCTCCATTTTCTTTTGCAGCCACTCAATTTTTTTAGGTTCACGAATGTAAATGTACTCGGCACCAATGCTGTTGCAATACGTTTGCTCCAGGTGAGCAATTATGTCTTTGAGTTTTGCAGGACCGATACCAATTTCCACCCCTGCGTTGAAGGTTTTTTCCAGGTCGGATTTTTCTAAACCAAAGTTCTCAATATCAAGCGTGGGGGCGTATTTTCTGCGTTCGCGCACGGGGTTGGTTTTGGTAAACAGGTGGCCACGGGTACGGTAGCCGCGAATGAGGTTGAGCACATGTATTTCTTTCAGAAAATCTTCTGAAACAGCGCCTTTACCATTGCCTGAGTAGCGTTGGTAACCTAAATCAAATCCTTCGAAAAATTTTTTCCAACCAAACTCCACTGAATCGGGGTTGGCTTTATACTGCTGGTACAGGTCGTCAACTACGGCTGCTTCAGCGTTGGAGATGTAAGAATATTGGTCCATGCACAGAATTTTGTGCGAAAATAGGGCAAAATATGCAAAGCTGCTGAATTTGTTGAGGGGCTATTGCGTAACCCGTTTTCTGTAAAGTTGCAGAACAATACCAGCGCTTGTTACTGAGCTGTATAGCCGCCATCAACGGTGTAATAGGAGCCTGTAACAAATGACGCTTTCGGAGAACTTAACCAAAGCACCAGTTCAGCCACTTCTTCCGAGGAGCCTAATCTGTTCATGGGATGCAGGCCGGCTATACCTGCCAGCATTTTTTCGTTGAGTAAATTAGTGAGCAGGGGAGTAAGAATATAACCAGGCCCAACAGCATTGATGCGCACATTTTTATCAGCATATTCCAGAGCCGTAGCTTTTGTGAGCCCCAACACCCCGTGTTTTGCAGCCACATAAGCCGGTGAACCCTTTGTGCCCACACTACCCAATATAGAGGAGATGTTTACAATACTTCCGCCTCCAGAATTAAGAAGAGCCGGAATCTGGTGGTGCATGCCATAAAAAACTCCGGAGAGGTTTACGGCAATTACCTTGTCCCAACTTTCAGGTAAATAGTCGGCTGTTGTGCCTATCTGGCCGCCAATACCTGCATTGTTGCATACCACATGAAGGGCTCCGTACTTTTTAACAGTTTGTTCAACCAAACTTTTATTGTCGTTTTCCTTTGAAGTATCTGCTTTTATAAAAACGGCCTTTCCTCCTGATTCAGTTATTTCTTTAACAGTAGCGTTCCCTCCGGCTTCATCAATATCTGAAACCACCACGCTTGCTCCTTCTTTAGCGTAAATTTTGGCTATGGCTTTACCAATTCCCGAAGCTGCTCCGGTTACTAAGGCGATTTTATTTTCTAAAATGCCGCTGTTTTTTGAAGGTTCTTGATGCATATAACGTATATGAAAGTGTATGGTGAAAACGACTGAATGTTTTTTGATATTTTATTTATAATGTCAGGAAACTTCCATTGAAAACGCCTGAAAAGAATCTGCGACCTCAGCCTTGCGGGGGTATTCATAGAGGTCAGAATTTATATGGAGTTGAAAAATGTGACTGTAATCGATTGCGATGATGGGTCTTTGCCGGTGTTTTTCAAAAGTAAGTCGTGATAGCAGGTAACTTACTGTTGATTCAGCTCCTTGATTGAGGTTAATGTGATGTTCTTCCAGCCCGTCATAACAGCCACCGGTGCAAGGGTTGTACATAATCTGATTTAAATGATTGCGACCAAGGAACCAATTAAAGGCTACTTCCATCTTACAAAGATACTCGCTGTCTTTACATGCGGCATAAAATTCCGACAGGGCCAAAATGGTATACGCAACATCAATGGGTTGTTCTCCGTAGTAGGCTGATTCTTTTCCTTTGTGCATCCAGCTTTTGTTCGACACTACTTTTATACCGCCTTCATTAAATGTGTGCGATAGTAAAAAAGAAAACGACTCCGTTGCAATGTCTTTGTACGTATTGTTTCGGGTGGCGATGCCGGCTAACAGGAGTGCTTCGGGCAAAACGCTGTTGGCATAAGTAAGGTAGCTTTCAAACCACTTCCAGTTATCTGTTGATTCGTGCCGGTACATTTGTACCAAACGGTCGGAGAACAGGATGATGATGGAAAGGTTATCAAAAGACGGGTATCTTTTATTGTAGAAGTATAATCCTTTTATGATAAAAGCCATAGCGCGTGTAGAGTGTACATTGTCTATGCACGCGATTGCCAGGGCCATTGCGGAGACAGCTTCAGCTCGCAGTTTCTCCGGTATAGCCGGTTGTGCAATAAGATAACCTAATGCCCATATGGCCCTTCCGTTGGAATCAGCCAGGTTGGTGGAATAATTTTGGTTGGTGAACTCTTTTTTCTCGTCTACATAATTTAAAAAATGACCTGCAGGTTGCAAACAGTGTTTAATAAAGTTCAGGTATACTGCAATGTCTTTAATCACCCGCTCATCGTTGTACAATTCGAGGTGCATACACAAGGCAATCATGGCGCGGGCGTTGTCGTCCAGGGTATAGCCTGAAGCCATATCTTCCCGATTGATTTTTGCAAATTGAATGATGCCGAAATCAGTAGTCATTCTTTTGAGGTGATCCAACTTAACAGGTGGCGGTGTGAACCGAAGCGGGATGTTATTACCGGATAATTTTTCGAAAAGTAAAACGTGTGCAATGGCGGTATTTTCCCAGGCGGTAGAAACAATTTTGTGCAGTCCGTTGGTGCTGATATTTTCCCGCAGTTGATGGTCGCCAAGCAATTGATTAACGGCATCGCTCAATTGCTGCGGGCTTTCAAAATCTATAATTATTCCGGAGTCATTACCCAGTACTTCGCGGGCATGAGGAATAGGGGTAGAAACAATGGGGCATCCGCAACTGATGGCATAGGAGAAGGTACCGCTTACGGCCTGATGAGGGTCTTTGGAGGTGAACAGATAAATATCTGTAAGCTGAAGGTATTCCAGCAACTCAGGTAAGGGTAAATAGTGATTAACAAAGCGCACATTTTTTTGCAATTTCAGTTCATCTACTTTGGCTAAAAGCATGTTCCGGTATTTTTCACCTTCTTCTTTCACCACATTAGGGTGTGTTTTACCGATAATCAGAAACAACACATCCGGGTGTTTATTCAGAATTTGCTGCATGGCCGTGAGAGTTGTTTCAATGCTTTTACCGGCACTGAGTAAGCCAAAAGTAGAGATAACCTGTTTGCCGGATAAATGATATTTCTTTTTTAAAACCTCCTTGTCAATGTGTTCTACCAAATGCGTTCCGTGTGGTATAACTTCAACAAGCAGTTCAGGTAATTCATATTCTTCTTTCAGTATGCGGGCTGAGTTGTTGGTCATTACTACCACGCGGGCACACTGTGCGGCAATGGACTGAATGTGTTGCTTCAGCGCAGGTTCAGGGTTAGGCAATACGGTATGAAAAACCACAATCACCGGTTTGTTCAGTTGCTGTAGAAAAGTTACCAACTCTGCTTCAAAGTGATGAAAAAAGCCAAACTCATGTTGCAGCAGTACTACTTTTAAGCGGGAGTTGCGGTTGATGTAATCAGCCAGTTGGCTGTAATTATTTAATGCAGTTGTAACCAACGTGAAATTGACTTCATCGGGATATTGGTGTTTTTCCTGCTCAGTTTCCAGGGCACATATTTTCAAAGTAACAGATTCGCCAAACTTGCGACTTAACGCCTGAATTAAATCCTGAGAGTAAGTGGCAATACCACATTCACGTGGCGGATAAGAGGTAATCATCAACACCTCAGGTAACGATTTTGCCACATCATTTGCCGGGGCAGCAGAGGCAACTTTTACTTTACCATTTAAGTGAATACCGGGCTGAGTTTTCTTATACAGCCATTCCGGGTTGCTGTGTAATGTTGCTTCGTTCATCATCCTTTTTGCTATAATTAAGTAACTCAGTAATGAGGGCTTTTAAATTTACCGAAACACAAGCTATACGCTTATCAGCAGCACCGTAGTAGATGTACAGTCTTTCATCAAACAAAGCGGTGCCGGTTGGAAAAACCACATTGTTAACGTCTCCTTTTAACTCCCATTCCAGTTCAGGTTTAAACAGGGGATAGGGCAAGCGCGCAATTTCTATTAACGGGTTCTCCAGATTCAACAAGGCGACACCTGCAGAATATACGTAGCCCGAAATGGTGTCGTGTACACCGTGGTAAACTATCAGCCAACCCTGTTCTGTTTCAACAGGCGGGCATCCGCCACCAATGTAACTTGCTTCAAAATCATGTTTGGAACTAAGGGCAATGTTTTTATCAATGTGCAGCAGGTAGTCTTCCCAAAATTCTTTTGTAAGCTCTTTAATGTTGTTTACAGACGCAAGCTGTATATCTGGTCTTATGCGGTGAAAGAAAAACAATCTGCCGTTAATGAGTCGGGGGAAAAAGATCAGGTTCTTATCCCACAGCAACATTTTTTTATCGGGGTTGTTTATAACATTGTTGTGTACGTGAAAACGTTCGTATTTTTCATTGAGTGGTCCGCTGCATTCAGCCAAACGTTTAAACTCTTCGTAAGATAACTGCGGAACGATGATACCGTGCCGTTCAAAATTTTTCAAATCAGTAGAAGTAGCCAATGCGCCCAAGGCATTTACCCCGTCATAGGAAGTGAAGCTGAGAAAGTAAAGCTCATCAATCTTCACTATACGCGGGTCTTCCACACCGTGTGCTTCGTAGTTGTAATTGGGGCTGATTAAAGGTGTACTGCTTCTTTCCACCACCGTTAACGGTCCTTCGAGGCGGCAGTAACCTATGGTGGAATAATTTCCTTTTCTCACCGCCCGATAAAAGAGGTGGAGTGTATTTCCATCCTGATAGACAGCCGGGTTTAGTACAGCCTCATTTTCAAATGCGAGATCTGTTTTGGTTAACAGTATGCCTTCTCTTTTTACGTCAATCATGCAACACCGTTTCCTCTTCTTTTTCCAGTGGAGGTGAGGTGAATAGTTTACCTATGCCGGTCACTATGGCCGAGAGGTTATTTCCGGTAAGCACGGTGGATAGTTTTTCAGTAACTACGGCACTTAGCAACCCGCTTACCAAACTGTTTTTGCGGATTATTTTTTGAATGATAAAGCTTATGCCCACCTTCACGCCCACGCGTGCCAGGTTTTGTTGCATGGTTTTATCGGCTACCAACTCCTTGAGTGAGTTTTTGAAAATGGATACCGGAGAGAGGGAGTAAACAAACTCACTTATTTCTTTTTTAAGTTCAGCTTCCTGCTCTTGTTTTACCTCGCGCAGGTAAATGATTTGCAACACCAGTTCCGTGTGACTATCTATTTCATTTGTTTTCATAAGGCTTAGCGGCTAAGGATTTTTTCGATAATTTTATCGCGCATGGGTCGCTCAATAAGTCCTTTTCCGGCAGCTAAAAGCAAGACCCCCACCAGCAGGTAAAAGCCGCCCACCAGCGCAAAGCCGATATAGCTGTTACCAAAGCGGGCAGAAAGGTAAAAGGCAGCAGACAGGCTGATGAAAAGCATAGAAAAAGCTACGGCAATAACAATTGCCAGCGTAGCAATTAAACCCGATCCTACAACCGAAATGCGTTCTACCATTTCCAGTTTTATGAGCTCTACATTTGTTTTGATGTAGGCCTTAAGACCGTCAGTAAGGGGCTCTAGTTTTTCATATTCCAGCATATCTGTTTATTAAGTAGGGTGATTTAAAAAAGAAAAAGCAAACAGAAATGGTATTATCTGTTTGCATTATGGAACTAAACCGTTTGCTTTTGTTTAGCGTTATTGGTTAAGTCGTTTATTTTTTCTTTGGCCAGTTCTTCCAGTTCTTCCGCTTTGTGACGTAATGCCACTGCTTCTTCTCTCAGTTTATCCTGTAAATCTTCAGCAAGGTCCTTTGCACCGCTCATCAGTTTGCTGCGGGTTTTGCTTCCTTTGTCAGGGGCGAATAATACACCGATAGCAGCACCGGCAATCAGGCCCATAAGTAAAGCTCCAATCAGCTTTCCTGTGTCATTTGAATTTTCCATTTTTGATTTTGTTTATTTGTGTGCCGGAGATTTCCGGATAATTTATGTTGTTGCTGAACAAACTGTTTTTTGCGTAATGTTAAAATTGTAAAAGGGAACAGGCGTTTAAACCTGCTCCGGATTACACTAAACTTACCAAAATATGAATAATTTGCTTTGCTGGGTGTTTAAAAAGCAACCTTGGTTGGTTGTACTTTTTTAATGATGTTGATTATTTCTTCTCTGGTTTTATTCAGCTTGTTTTCCATGCGTGTAAGCAAATCAATTTCCTTACCCGTTTCGAATTTGAGATCTGAATCTGTAAGTTGAATGAATTCTTTTTTCAATTGCATTGACTGGGTTTCCCAGTTGCCGATGATCTTAAAAGTCTCACCGTTCTTGTTTTGGTTTAAATCCATCGTGTTGTATGTTTATGTAATAAAATTATTACTATACAAAGATGGTTACAAACACGGCTGGATGCTTTACACTCTTTTAAAAACAACTTGCATAAATCACACGTTTTCGAGGTTGCTTTTACGCCTTTTGCCCAAAAGTTTAAAGTAGGTGGGAGAGAGCCCGGTAATCTTCTTAAACTGGTTGGAGAGGTGCCCCACACTGCTGTAATGTAGTTTGTAAGCAATTTCGGTGAGGCTCAGCTCATCATACAACAACAATTCCTTTACCCGTTCAATTTTATTGATGATAATGAATTGCTGTATGGTTATACCTTTTACTTCTGAAAAAACATTCGAGAGGTAGGTGTAGTCGTATTGTAAGATCTGGCTGATGTATTCGGAGTAGTTTACTTTGGGTAATTCATCATTGTAATGAATCATTTCGGTAATTACGTTTTTAATTTTTTCAATGAGTATGCTTTTTTTGTCGTCCAGCAGTTCCAGGCCCGACTTGAGCAGATTTATTTTAAGCTGATTGTGTTGTTCCGGTGTAATGTCTTCCAGAATTTCCACCATACCCAACTCCACTACCACATAGTGTAATCCGAGTCTTTTTAACTCTTCCTTTACCATCATTTTACAACGAAGGCTAACCATGTACTTGATGTAGAGTTTCATTTTATTGAATCTAAAGCCCAAATAAACGAGCAGTTTTATTCCAGATGTGTTTTAATATAGCCTTACGCGTTTTGCTTCAGGAACTTCTTATTCTTCATACCCGCTTTTAATTACAGTAGAAACCATTTTAAATTGCTCTGCAGCATCAAAGCGATGCCTGGCATGTGCCGGAATAATTATTCCATCACCCAGCTTAAGGTTGAACATTTTTTTGTCAATGGTGAGTTGAGCCGCACCGTCAATAATCTGAATATAGGTATCAAACGGAGAAAGCTTTTCGGCCATCTCTTCTCCGGCATCAAACGATGATACAGTTACATTACCGGTTATTTTTTTTATAATGGTTTTGCTCACTACCGCCTTAGGCATGTATTCAATAATTTCAACAACAATATGTATTGCTGATTTTTCTAACTCTGAGGTTTCATTCACCATTTGATTAACTTTAAGAACACGTTTGTTGCGAATGAGCTCCGCAAAACTTACCTAGCGGTGAAGGTAGGCTTTCTTTTCTCTGTATTGTTACATAAAAGAGGCAGATGCTTACATTATTCACACATTTCAGAAACAGGCTTATTGTTCATCCGTACCGGTTTACGTGAAAAAGCCCGTGAACTGATGGGCTCACGGGCTTTTGATGTGATAATTTAATTATAGTGGTTTTGCTCCGCGTATAATTCGAAGCAGTACTGCTATTACAGCAACTACCAGCAGCAGGTGTATAAGTCCGTCAACATGAAAGCCAAGGAAACCGATGGCCCAGAAGATGACTAAAATTACAGCGATGGTATAAAGTGTGTTGTTCATGATTATTTACCGTGAATGGCCACACCAATACTGGATACTCCGCTGGAAAGATCGAGTATGAGTCCTACCCGGTTGTTAATATGGTATTCGGCACCCAGATGGATGTCCAATACAATAGGTCTTGGGCCACGGTAATAGTTTTTATCACCGTTATAACCGTCATCCCAGTGTGAGTTAACCAGAGCGAATCCCAAAGAGCCGCCCAGATAAGTATCCCATTTTGAATTGGCTTTAATCAAATCATCAAAGTAATACATTCCTTTTACGCCTATCGGAATTACGGTTTCCCTGTAAGTATAGTATTGGTAAGGTGTGTTGTTATTTCCCCAGTAATACTCATTGCTGTGGGTAAACAAGCCAATAAAAGGAGCCAGTGTAAAGTTTGGTGCTACGTCAAATTCGTAGTTAAGATTAAACACGGGAATTGACCGGTTTAAGTATCCGTAGTAGCCCAGGCCTACGCCAATGTTAACCGTTTGGCCATACTTTTCAGAAGTTGTGTTTTGCGCAAACAGCATACTGCTGATGCATACTAATGCTAATGTTGTGGTAAATTTTTGTAATTTCATGTTGTGGTTGTTAGGGTAAATTTATTGTAGCGGTTTATTGTACAGAGCACAATAAACCGCTGTGTTTTTTAAAGATTAGTCGTTGTAAAAACGGTAGCCAAGTGTTACCTGGTACCAGTTGTTTTTGTAACGTGGTGTGGTTGATGTGCCATCGCCATTGTTGGTCATTACATCCCAACCTAAGCGACCGCCTACAGTCAGGTGATCCATGTTTATATCAGCTCCCAGAGATAAGCCGAAAATGTTCTTACGAATGTTGTCAGCAGCAAATTCTTTTTCCTGTGCGATGCTGGTAGTGGTATTGGCAAATACATCTCTTTGCTTAACCAGGTAAGAATACTGCGGACCCACCAATACGGTGATAAAACTGGTTGGCTTAAGTGCTAAGAAAACCGGTACATCAATGTAACTTGTAGTACGTGTAAACTTGTAGGTATCGCCCAGTAAAATTCCGGTAGCTTTAAATCCTTTTTGAGAGTAAAGTATTTCAGGCTGAACGCCTATATAGGTACCCAAAGGCAGCGTAAGAAAAGCTCCTACAGCTAATCCGAATTTAGGGTCAGCAACAAAGGCCTCTCCCTGTGCATCGTATACGTTGGAGTAGTTACCACCTATTTTTAAACCGAATTTAGGCTTGTCGCGAATATCGGTGGTGGTTGTGGTAGTTGTTTCCTGCGCACTACAAATATTGGCCAACATTAAGCCGGCCGATGTTAAGGTAATTAGTGTCTTTTTCATGTTGTTTATTTTGTTTTTTACTTTTTAAGAGGCTCTGTTTATTTAACATTTTTTACGGTAAGGTCTTTAAGCGATTTGCCTAATTCTTCCATATCGCGGTCAAACTCTGCTTTAAAATTTTCCCACTGTTCTTTTCCTTCAGCTTTATAATCATCCATCTTCTTTTTCATGTCAGCATTCTTTTTATCCAGCTCAGCAATTCTTTCTTTGTGTTCCAGTCTTTGCTCTGTTTTTTCGTTGGCAATTCTGGCATTAAACTCAGCAACACTTTGGTTGTTGGCGCGTATGCGTTCATCCGTTTTCTGGCGGTAGTCTGCCATGTCTTCTAAATGAGCCTTGTTAGCCTCGTCCAGTTCTTTCTCTGCCTCATATACCTTTTCGGTGGCATCTTCTACTTTTTGTGAGGGACTGGTACAGCCGCTTACGGTGATACCGGCAACTACCAGAGCTGCAGTAATACTCCAGAAGCGATTTTTTATTTGTGTCATCATTATCTTGTTTAGTTGTGAACATTTCACCTTACAAAGGTTGTTCTAATGCGGCAGGTGCGTGTTACAACTAACCCGTTAAGAGTTACATTAATCTCATGTTATGTGCACCCGGGCATTAAGCATAAAAGACTGTCTGAGGTTATCAGACAGTCTTTTATACATTTTTTTGCGGGCCTTATTTATTTAGCCGGCACAATGTCAATCAGAACGGTTCTGTTATAAAAGCGCTCTTCAGGATAGCGGTTCTCAAACGGAGTTACATCTGTATCCTCACCAAATCCGTGTATATCAATTTGAACACCTTTCTTACCTCTTTTGGCAAGTCCGGCTTCAATTATTCCTTTCACTTCGTTGGCACGGGCATAAGATAGTTGTTGGTTGTACTCATCACTTCCAATCACATCGGTGTGACCATGTATAATGATTGTGCTGTTGTCCTGAATTTTAGGAACAACAATTTCATTCAGGTACTTTTCATAAATGGAGTTGGCGTTTGATTCATTGAACTCGAACAACACACTGTAGCGCATTCCTTCTTCGCTCACAGATGGTTTCCACAACACCATTTGTACTGTAGTGTCTTTGGTTACCGTTTTGCCCGATTTGGTTTTGCCTACCATAGCTACTTTGTATCTGCCTGAGGGGCGATCGCCCAGTATAGATTTGCCGGGTATGCTCACCGTTTCTTTGGTGTAAGGTCCGAATATTTTTACTTTTCCTGATTCATCGGTTACTTCTGCGTTCCAGCTGGTGAACTCGTTTTTTGATCCTTTTGCGTTCAGGGTTACATAACTTTCAACAGGAGCATCCTGAACATCACCTATCACTACCGGCTTAAGGGGAGCATCCGGTCCGCTTTGAAACTCCATCAACATTTCTGGGGATGAACTCTCAATGGAAACTCTGCGGTCTCCTTCACGTAGCAACACCAACTCATCAGTACCACCTGCTTTTTCAGAAGGAATTTTTGGTTTGCTTCTGCCTTCCACATTAATTCTGGAAGGGTCAATTCCGAATATAACTACCAGGTAGGTTTTGATGGATTGTGACATTTGACGGGCATCTGATTCTCCCAGTTCTGAAGAACCCACCAGCGTTACAGTAGAGGAAGGATTTTTCTGCATTCTGTCGCCCAGAATGTTTAAAATATTATAGTAAACGGTCATTTGTCTTTTTGAACGACCGCTCAGTTTTTTAGGTGTAAATACTTCCAACTGGTCTTCTTTAAAATCTTTCACCTGACTTTTAGTAAGTAGAACATACCTGTCGGGAATATTTGTTGAACCTAAATCGAAAAACACGTAGTTACGCAATGGAAACGTTTCTCTCACACGTCTCTCTGTCGGAATATTTTTAGGTGCATTAACAGAAAATACAGTACCGGCCATTCCTGCTGCGCCAACCGCACCTGCCGTAGCAGCCCCTGAGGACTTGGCAGCGTTTGTTGAATCTTCAGCAGCCTTAGCCGCATCTTCAGATAATACTACAGGAGCAACAGCAACAATAGCTTCAGTTGCAGCTACTTCTTTACCTCTTCCAAATTTGAAAATGGCTCCTGCACGCAAGGTGCTTACGGTCCATGTTTCAATAGAACGTGGTGATTGACCAAAGTAGGGTTGGTAAGAAATGAATGGCGTAAGTACATACTGATTTTGGTTGTACGGAGAGGAAACAGGGATATCATATCCCATTCCGATTTGCATAGAAAGGAGTGTTTGATTCACGTTGCTTAAATCTCCTTTTACTTGAGCACTTACCACCTGACCAGGATAATCAGGGTTGGCTTTTAATTGATAGGCAAAAGATTTTTCAATGTTGTAAGCAAAACGTGGTCCGCCATAAATGTAGAAACCTGAATTTAGCGAAGGGTTAAAACGTACAGTTGGTTCAACGCTTATGTAAGCTAGTTTTGTTGTAAGGTCTGCGGGACAGTTGCATGGAGAGATTTGTTCTCTGAAAGCACTTTTACGACTGTCGTACCCTACTTGTAACATAAAGCCCCACAACGATTCCGGATTGCGGTATTCAATGTGCGGAGCAAGAAACAAACCTACGCCCACTTTATCGCCACCACGAAAAGCAACAGGTGGTTTAAAGTTGTCGTTCAACTGTTGTGTTGAACCGTTGTAGAAGTTAAAGTTGGCACCACCGGCCACACCAAACCACCACGAGGGTTGGCTGTATTGTGTTCTGGTACTGTCTTGAGCATATAATGTGTTTTGTAAGCCCGTAAATGCAAGTAAGCTCAAACTTAACCGCATTATATTTTTCGGGAAAAAGTATCGTGCAAGGCACGATACTTTTGTTGTGATGTTGTTCATTATTTTTAAGATTATGGTTTGTTGATTATGTTAGTGTTGGTCATTACTACGGCTCCGTTACGGGCCAGCATACGACCTTCAGCAACAGCTCCTGAATTCATGGTGATGGAGGTAAGGGCGAGTATGTTTCCTTTAAATGAGGTGTTGTCGCCAATGGTAGCTGAACTACCGGTTTGCCAATAGATGTTTTTAGCCTGAGCGCCTCCTGAAAGTATAATACTTCCTCCTGCTCCACCTATTGTGGTGAAGGCTGAAGCAATCTGGAATATCCATACAGCATTAACATCTCCCTGGGCATCAAGTGTAAGATTACCCGATTGAATTAACAGCGTAGTGGTTGATTTGTAGATACCCGGTGCAAGTGTTTTACCACCCTGATCGCCAGATACTGTTGCAGGTGCCGGTGTGGTAGCTCCTTCTGCAAAAAGGTAAGCATCGGTTAAATCCTGTTTAGCCTGTACAAGCATAGCAGCTACTCCCGGAGGTGCAACGTCATCAGAAGCATATATGGCTCCGTTAACAACTATTGCAGGTGGGAAACCGGTGATGGATGAACGTACACCGGGGTGTATGCCTACATCCATATTTCGTATCTCACTAAATCCGGCAGCGTTGCTCACGCCTACTCCGGCAATAATTCCGAAACGTGCTACTGATTTCAGATCTACAGCCTGCGGACCTAATGGTGCAACCGTTGTAAAGGTCCACACGTAGTTACTTGCAATGGATGTTCCGGCAAGATTTTTAGCGCCCGTTGTAATGGTTGCTGTATACGTGGTTCCCGATAAGAGATTGGCAGAAGGAGTAAAGCTGGCTTTCACGCCTGAATAAGTTACTACTCCTGTTACTGGTGTGGTTCCTATTTTTAGTGTAAAGGTGCTGGTAGTAATGGTTGATTGATCCATGTTGGTGCTGAAGTCGGCTGTAACCACTTTGTTCAGTGCCACACCTGTACCCAGGTTGGCCGGGTCGGTTGAGATTACTGTAGGTGGAATGGCAGCAGCGGTAGTAAAGCTCCATACGTAGTCACTGGCAATAGAAGTTCCGGCAAGGTTTTTAGCTCCGGTTGTGATAGTAGCCGTGTAAGTTTTGTTCGCAATTAAATCACTCTGCGGTGTAAATGTGGCGGTATTGCCTGAGTAGTTGATAGTACCGGTTACAGGTGTAACACCATCTTTTAAGGTAAAGGTGGATGTTGTAATGGTTAATGCATCCATAGGCTCGCTGAAGGTTGCTCCTATTACTTTGTTCAATGCAACTCCGGTAGCCAGATTAAGAGGGTCGGTAGAAGTTACTGTAGGTGGTATGGCAGCAACTGTTGTAAAGCTCCACACATAATCATTGGCAAGTGCTGTTCCCGATGGGTTTTTAGCTCCTGATGTAATGGTAGCGGTGTAAACCTTGTTGGGCGATAAATTACTTTGCGGAGTAAATGTAGCCGTGCTACCTGAATAGTTTATTGTACCGATAACAGGTGTAACGCCATCTTTTAAAGTAAAGGTGGATGTTGTAATGGTTAAAGCATCCATAGGCTCACTAAAAGTTGCGCTCACAATTTTATTTAGCAGTACACCGGTAGCTAGATTAATGGGATCGGTAGAAACAACAGTAGGAGCAATAATAGTAGAGGTGGTAAAGGTCCAAACCTTGTTGTTCACTAAAGAAGTTCCGGCAAGATTTTTAGCTCCCGTTGTGATGGTAGCTGTATAAACAGTGTTTGATAACAAACCGCCTGTTGGTGTAAATGTAGCCGTAGAGTCGGTATATGATACCACACCTGCAACAGCATTTGCACCCGCTCTTAGGGTGTATGTACTAGCATTAATTGTTGACGGATCCATTTTAATGCTGAATGTTGCTTTGATAAGTTTGTTCAATGCAACGCCTGTAGCATTGTTTGCGGGGTCTGTAGAGATAACCGTTGGTGCAATGTTGGCAGCCGTGTTAAACGTCCAGATGTAATCACCACTAAGGCTTGTACCTAAAGTATTCTTAACACCAGCTTTTATAATACACGTGTATGTGCTGTTAGGTAAAAGATTTACTGTTGGAGTGAATGTAACCGTTGAATCAACATACGAAATATTTCCGTTTACAGGATTTCCGTTTTGTTGTACCTTAAAGGTGGAGTCGCTAAATGTAAGCGCATCCATAGGCATGTTAAAGGTTGCCTGTATTTCTCTGTTAATGGCTACTCCGGTTTCATTTTGTAACGGGTTGGTCGAAACCACAATAGGAACAATGGTTGTACCTGTGCTGAATGCCCACACAAAGTCCGTTTGTAATGCGTTTCCGTCTAAGTCTTTGATGTAAGTTAATACACGTCCGGTGTAGGTTGTGTTTTCAACCAGGTCAACGGTAGGTGTAAAACTCATAGTTTTGGTCAGGTCGTCATAAGTAACGGTTCCTTCCAAACGTGTGGTTCCTTTAACGGTAAAAGTGGCCCGGTTAATTGTAGCGGGATCCATTCTCTCGTTGAAAGTTACGGTTACAACTTTCCCGATAGGAACACCTGTAGCATTGGCTACCGGGCTGGTGGCAACTACCAGCGGGCATACTCCGACAATTTCTTCAAAATTGTCTTTTTTGCACGCTGCGATTAATACAACGGATGCAATGGCAACCGTTGTCAAAAGTTTCTTGATTTTCATGTACTGTTGTTTATTAGTGTAAATATTTTTACCCCACAAAGGTCTGATGTGGGGCATTTTCATTCGTTACATCCATCTGAATAGGAATTACATAATTCACGGATACGTGCGCGGGCTGTGCATTTCGCAGGCCGGTCAAATAAAAAGCAGGGCACCCTTCCTAAGAAAAGCACCCCGCCAGTCTAACAAACCTAATACATGAATTACTGAACTATTAGTCTCTTGAAGTAACGGTTGGTGTTGCCCGATACGCAGATCAGATATGTTCCTTTTGTCTTCAGTTTGTTCAATGGGATAGTTAAAAGATAGTTGTCGCTTTCAATACGAGCGTTGGTTGAGTAGTGTACCTTCCCGGTCATGTCGGTTAACTCAACAAGAACAGCATTACCTTTTTCTCCTTCAATAATCAACGTTGTAGCATTGCCGGCTGCCGGGTTGGGGTATAAGTTGATGCTTGCAGTAGCTCGTGTGTGAGAAGCTATTGTTTTCAGGTATTCGAAACTGCCGTTAAAGTCAGTTTGTTTCAGCCTGTAGTATGAAAGGCCGTTGTTTGGGCTGTAGTCAACCGCTGAATAATAAACAGGTACAAGGCTGTTGCCCGATCCGTTTATTGTTGCAATGTCAGTAAACACCTCGCCATCCACAGAACTTTGAACGGTAAAAAAATGGTTGTTGTTTTCTGTTGCGGTTAACCAGTTAAGGTACACCTGACCGTTTGATGTAGCAGCAGAAAATTGTAGCAGCGTTACCGGCAAAGTAATATTGGAGGTGTTGGCTGTAACATCAATAGCACCACTGGTAGTAAGCGCACGGCCCTCTATGTGTGTTCCGCTTCTGATGGAAATGGCTCCAATGTGGCACACCAGTGTTCCTTTAAAATAAGAAGAGTCCATAATGGTGGCTAAACCTTCTATTTTCCAATACACATTTTTTGCTTGTGCCCCGTTACGTAAAACAACCTGTGCATGTTTACTGGTTGAAAATGCACCGTTTACTTTGATAATAAATACAGCAGCAGCGTTATTTTGTGCATCCAGGAATAAAGTGTCGGTCATCACGGTTGCCGCATTCAAAAAATACACGCGCGAAGTAAGTACCATACTATTACCAAAGGTTCCGGGATTAGTCAGTTGACTGTCGTGTGGCAAGCTATCGAGGTAAGCAAATAACAAACCCAAATCAGTGGCACATTGTGCGGTAGCGGTGTTAGGGCTTAAGTGAACCGTTCCGTTAACTAAGGCTGTATCAAAGCCGGTTACTGCTCCGCTGTTACTTCCTACATCGCCTGTTAAAACAGTGTTACCGGTGTTAGTCACCGCACCGCTTGATGAGAAGAGTATAAAATTTATAGTGCTTCCTAATGGTGGCGACTGCGCAAAAAGAATAGCAGACCACAACAAGCCGGTGAAGGTTAATAGAAAGTAACGGGTGAATATGTTCATTAATTTACGCTTAGGAGGTGAATTAGTTTTCACTCAACAAAGGTGGCCAGGAAATTTGTTGGTTGTGTTACACTTCTAAAGACAGATGTTGTAGTTTTCACAGGTGGCGAATCAGTGCGCAGTAAACAGGGTTACCTTTATCACTCAATATTAAAAATATGAATGCACAAAAAGTAGTTACGGTTTTTGCAGATATCCCTGCCGGAGCAACAGCACAGGATAAATCGTTTGTTAAACTCTACCCCGAATTGGATTATTTATTTGATGACGGAATGTACATCGAAAACATTGTTCAGAATCATATGGCAAATGACAGGTACATTCTCACGTTTATTTTCAGAAGCTACGATCACCCGCAATAAAACAAAAAAGGCAGCGAAATAATTTTCGCTGCCTTTTTTTACGGTGAAGAAAAAATCAGTCTTCCACTACGTTTAAATCATCTTCGTCTTCATCTGCTTTTACGGGTGATGGAGCCGGTGCTTTATCCTGCATTTTTGACTCTCTTTTCATTTTCATTTTTTCGTGGCGCGCCTTGGCATCTACTTTCCACTTAGCATACTGCTCCGGTGTAAGAATAGCTTTTAATTTTGCGTGGTACTCCTGGCGAATCACTTTCATTTCGGGTGCAGCCGCTTTGCGATCTCCTTTGTGTTTTTCACGTACAGCTTTCATTTTTCCTCCGCTGCTCACCATCAGTTCACGCACTTGTTTTTGTTGAGCTTCATTGAGGTTGTATTGCTTGGTCATTTGAGCAATACGCTTGTCAATGTTTTGCATCGGATCACCTTTTGGTCTTTGAGCCTGTGGTTTTCCCTGTTTGGGTTGTTGAGCCTGTACCAGCACTATGCTGCATATCAGGGTAAGAAGAAGCATTATTTTTTTCATGGCTAAATTATTTGAATTATAGATTAAAGGTAAAACGAATGGTTTATTCTGCCAAATAAAAATGCAGATAAAACTTTGATAGTAAAGGGCTTTGTTTTTACTGCCCGCACTAACGAAAAAACCCTTTAATTTGTATGCTTTTAATACGCGTAAACATGAACGAAGACGAACGTATCCGAAGGGCTTTTGAAAACAAACGTTGGCCCGAAATTAAAATCTCCGACTCCTGGGCCATATTCAAAATTATGTCGGAGTTTGTGAGCGGGTTTGAAAAACTGTCGAAAATAGGTCCTTGTGTATCCATATTCGGTTCAGCAAGAACCAAACCCGACAACAAATATTTTAAACTGGCTGAAGAAATTGCCGCCAAACTTTCAGAAAACGGTTTTGGTGTAATTACCGGTGGAGGACCGGGTATTATGGAAGCCGGAAACAAAGGAGCCAAAGACAACAACGGCAAATCGGTGGGTCTTAATATTGATTTACCTTTTGAGCAAAGTCATAACCCGTACATTGATTACGATAAACTCATCCACTTCGATTACTTTTTTGTACGTAAGGTAATGTTTGTGAAATATGCGCAAGGATTTGTGGTATTGCCCGGTGGTTTTGGTACCATGGACGAATTGTTCGAAGCCCTCACACTAATACAAACACAAAAGATTGCCAAATTTCCTATTGTGTTGGTAGGTAGTGAATTTTGGGGAGGGTTGATTGACTGGATTAAAAAAGTAATGCTGGAGCAGGAAAATAATATTAATGCCAAAGACCTTGATTTGTTTAAAGTAGTTGACACAGCCGATGAATGTGTAGCCTATATCAACGAATTTTATACTAAATACGCTTTATCGCCTAATTTCTAATATTGCCACATGAGCAACAACCAAAACAGTTTAGCAGAGAATTTGAAGAAGGATGCATTGGCCTATCACACCAAAGGCCGTCCGGGAAAAATAGAAGTAGTATCTACCAAACCGACTAACACCAAACGTGATTTAAGTTTGGCCTATTCACCGGGAGTGGCAGAGCCGTGTTTGGAAATTGCTGCTAACGTAGAAGACGTATACAAGTACACCATTAAGGGAAATCTGGTGGCTGTAATTTCCAACGGAACAGCGGTGCTGGGTTTAGGAGATATAGGGCCGGAAGCATCAAAACCCGTAATGGAAGGCAAAGGAATTCTGTTCAAAATATTTGCAGATATTGATGTGTTTGATTTGGAGTTGAACACGAAAGATGTGGATGAATTTGTGCGCACGGTAAAAATACTTGAGCCCACATTTGGCGGAGTAAACCTGGAAGATATTAAAGCACCTGAGTGCTTTGAAATTGAACGCAGATTAAAAGAGGAATTAAATATTCCGGTAATGCATGATGACCAACACGGCACAGCTATTATTAGCGGTGCGGCTTTGTTAAATGCACTGATAGTTGTTAAAAAGAAAATTGATAAGATAAAATTAGTAGTGAACGGTGCGGGTGCTTCTGCCATATCGTGTACCCGTTTGTTTGTGAGCCTGGGCGTGAAGAAAGAAAACATTGTGATGCTCGATAGTAAAGGTGTTATCAGAACGGATAGTCCTAATCTGGATATTACTAAAAAAGAATTTGCCACCGGTCGCAACATTAATACATTGGAAGAAGCAATGAAGGATGCCGATGTGTTTGTGGGGCTCTCTAAAGGAAATGTGCTCAATGCAGACATGTTGCGTTCTATGGCAAAAAATCCTGTTGTGTTTGCTATGGCCAATCCCGACCCGGAGATTGAGTACAACGAAGCTATTGCTGCACGGGAAGATATTGTGATGGCTACCGGCCGAAGTGATTATCCCAATCAGGTGAACAACGTGCTGGGCTTTCCGTATATTTTCAGGGGTGCTTTGGATGTACGTGCCACCACCATTAACGAAGAAATGAAACTGGCTGCTGTGCGTGCTATTGCTGCTTTAGCGCATGAGCCCGTTCCTGAAATTGTGAATCTGGCTTACAACGAAAAAAATGTAACGTTTGGCAAAACATATATTATTCCAAAACCCATTGACCCGCGTTTAATTTATACCGTTGCACCTGCAGTTGCTAAAGCAGCTATGGATAGTGGTGTAGCCAAACATCCTATTACCGACTGGGACGCTTACGAACAAGAATTGCGCAGCCGTTTGGGGCACGAGAATAAATTTATTACTGCCATCACACAAAAGGCAAAATCAAATCCTAAACGGGTGGTGTTTGCTGAGGCAGATAATTACAAAATATTAAAGGCCGCACAAATTTCGCGTGATGAAGGTTTGTGTGAACCTATTCTTTTAGGTAGTCGTAAAAAGATTGAACAGATACTGGCAGAGAACAACCTTGACCTGGGAGAAACACTCATTATAGACCCGCTTACACCAGAGCTGGAAGAAAAACGAAATGCCTTTGCCGAGTTGTTGTGGAAAAAACGTCAGCGTAAAGGCATGACTTTATATGATGCTAAAAAGCTGATGCGGGAACGCAATTATTTTGGCAGCATGATGGTAGAGTGTGGCGAGGGCGATGCGCTCATATCAGGATTAACGCGCAGTTACGCCAACACCATACGCCCCGCCTTGCATGTGTTTGGTAAGGAAGACGGAGCCACCAAAGTAGCAGGTATGTACATTATGCTTACCAAAAAAGGCACGTTGTTTTTTGCTGATACTACCATTAATGTAGACCCCTCAACAGAAGACCTGGTAGAAATAACCGCATTGACGGCAAAAGAGGTACAGAAGTTCAATATAAAGCCGCGCATTGCCATGTTGTCTTATTCCAATTTTGGCAGTGTGAAAGGAGAAACACCAACGAAAATTCAAAATGCAGTGAACATGCTGCGTCAGCGATATCCTGATATGATTGTGGATGGAGACATGCAGGCCAATTTCGCGTTGAACAAAAAACTGTTGCAGGAAAATTTTCCATTCAGTGCTTTGTGTGGTGAGCCGGCCAATACGTTTATTTTCCCTAAACTTTCCGCAGGTAATATTGCGTATAAGTTGTTGCAGGAACTGGGCAATGCGGAAGCAATCGGGCCGGTATTGCTGGGTTTGCGCAAGTCGGTGCACATACTTCAACTGGGCAGCACAGTAAGAGAAATCATCAACATGATTACTATCGCGGTGGTGGATGCTCAGTCGAAAGAGTAATGCTTTAGTTTTTTTGTAGCCACTGATTTAGTTTCGCTGAGCTTAAGGTTCTGTAAGTGGTCCCGTCCGTGGTTGGCGTCCCCGCCATACCACAGAAAGGATATACTTGTATTATGTACTTTTTTCGGCTTCACCGAGAGAGCATGTTCATTCGTCAGCAGCTTATTACGAGGTATTTTCTTCGAGGTTTTCTTTTCTACAACACTATATGGAGTGGTCGTAATTGAGGTGCTCGGATGGTTTGGCGAGGACGCCAACCATGGACAATCAAAGAGTAGTTTTTTTAGCTTTTTATTGCGCCACTGATTGCACAGATTACAAAAAGTTTATTCTGAAGAGTTTTGTGAAAACTGTAAGGCTGCTTCTTAAGCAAACAATTGTTTTGATTTCAGGTACTCTGTTTTGAGCCGCGGGCAAATCTTGTAGCGTTCATCTCGCGTATCGTTGTATATTGCTTCAAGCACTTCATACACATTTCGGATGCCCGTTTTTTCACACCACTCAAAAGGCCCCATCGGATAGTTGGTACCCAACTTCATTCCTAAATCAATATCGCTTTTAGAAGCTGTTCCTTCCTGTACAGTATAATATGCTTCGTTAATAATCATGTACACCAGGCGTGGTGTAACCATTCCTACGCGGTCATCAACCAACTTTGCGGTCCAACCCAGCGCAGTAATAATTTTCTGAAGTAAGGTCTCGTTCTTTTTATCTGCTAAACTTACCTCACACAGGGTGCGGTTAATAAAAGTGGGTAAAGCATTAAAGCCGATAAGCAGCGAGTGGTTGAGCGGAGTTATACCGGCCAGTTGCAGTTTAGCCGCAGAAACAAAAACGGCTTTGCCTGTAAAGCCGGAGTATACAGAAGAGTCGGGCGCATCATCGAAATTCAAATCGAAAATGATATCGAAATCATTTAAATTGGCCTTCGATAAATCACGTTTATTTACCACCGTCAAAACAATATCTGATGAAAGTTTTTGTTTCAATTCTTCTATGCGGCTTGTTTCTCCTGTCGCTAAAATGTTCATTTGCACAATCAATTAATAAAAGCAAAAATACTCCTTCAAAACCGAAAAGCATGGAAAAGAAAATTGTAACCAGCAAGAATGCTCCTGAGCCCATTGGCCCTTACAGCCACGGAGTGATGATTGGCAACACCTTATATACCTCAGGGCAGGTGGCCAAAGATGCAGCAACCGGTGAAATGGTTCAAACCGACATCAAAGCAGAAACGAAAAAAGTAATGGAAAACCTGCAAGCTATTTTAACCGAGGCAGGAATGGACTTTGGTCACGTAGTAAAAACGACTATTTACTGTACTGACTTAGGCAACTTCGCAGCCATTAATGAAGTATACGGGAGTTTCTTTACAGCCAATTTTCCTGCACGCGAAACAGTTCAAGTGGTGAAGTTACCTCTGAATGCTAATGTAGAAATTTCTGTAGTAGCGGTGAAATAATCATTAGAGCAGACAAAGGCTATGTATATAAGAAGCCACTGATTTCACTGATTAACAAAATCAGTGAAATCAGTGGCTTTCCTTTTAACTCAAAGCAGCTTCGTAACGTTTGCCTACTTCAGCCCAGTTGATTACGTTCCAAATAGCGGAAAGATAATCGGGTCTGCGGTTTTGGTAGTTTAAATAATAGGCATGTTCCCACACGTCAATACCCAACACAGGGGTGCCCTTACAATCAGCTACGTCCATTAACGGGTTATCTTGATTGGGTGTAGAACACACACACAATTTTTTGTTAGCGTCAACACATAACCAAGCCCATCCGCTACCGAAACGTGTGGCACCGGCAGCATTCATTTTTTCTTTTAAGGCATCAAGTCCGCCCAATTCAGTGGTGATAGCCTCAGCTAATTTTCCTGCAGGGGCACCACCGTTAGCAGAAAGTATGCTCCAGAATAAACTGTGGTTGTAATGACCACCACCGTTGTTGCGCACGGCCATAGGGTATTTGCTGATGTTTTTGCAAATATCTTCTATACTCAGTTTTTCTGCATCGGTTCCGGCAATGGCATTGTTCAGGTTAGTTACATAGGCATTGTGATGTTTGCCGTGGTGAATTTCCATGGTTTTTGCATCGATATGCGGCTCCAGTGCATCAAATGCATAGGGTAAAGCGGGAAGTGTAAATGACATAATGTTTATTTTTAAATGTTCGCGCAAATATAAGGCAATAGTTCTTTAACGCTCATGAACTGAAAACGACAATTCATACATTTATTAATTCGCTTTTTTTGAAAATTTGTTTTTCTCAAGCTAATACCTAAATTCGCTAATCCATATTTTTAACAAAATTGTGGATAACCAAACGAAACAGCATGACCAATTACATTAACATTCATTCTTTCGATTCTTTTAAGAAGGGGCGGCTATTTATTTTTTTGGCCAGTTTCTGGGATACCTGATATAGTAAGACAATCCACAACTTCTTATACCCTTTCGGGTTTTGTTCATTATACTTTCTAAACATTGTTGCGCTGAACTGTCTGCTACAGTTTTACTCAACAAACAAGCAAATGACACACAAAACAAACTCAAGGCGAAGTGCCATCTACACCATTGCATTTATTTTTGCATTTTTTGCAGGTGTTTTTAACGCCAGTGCAACACAAATTTCAGGTACTGTAACGGTTGATCCAAACGGAACTGCGGGCACTACGGTGTTTAAAGACATTAACTCGCTGGTTACTTACATCACAACGGCAAACGCCCGTACAGACGGTGGGCCAGCTAACGCAGCACCATTTGGCGTTAATGGAGCATTGATTGTAGATATTGCTGCTGGTACATACATTGAACAAATAGACATACCCGCCATTACCGGAACGAGTATTAACAATACAGTTACATTTAAAGGAGCAAGCAAAACTACCACTATTGTAAGTTGCACTACGGCTACTACCTCGCTGCGCCACACTATACGCATTAATAGCGCGAGTTGGATAATATTGCGCGACATGACCATACGTGCGGGAACCAGTACTTTTGGATGGCCTGTACACTTGATGGGAAGTACTAACAACAGCCGTGTGGCCAATTGTAATATTGATTTTGGTGCAACAGCACTCAGTTCTCAAACATCCGACAACTATGCCGGGGTGGTAATGAATAACAGCGTCAATACACTCAGTACAGCGGGAACATTTAACAACATTGATATAGATACTAATTTTATCTATGGCGGACAACACAGCATTTGGGCCAGCGGTACAGCAGCATCTTCAATAATGATTAGGGTGCGCAATAACAATGCAGATAGTGCCAATAGATATGGTTTTTATTTTTCAGGTATAGGAGAACTCAAGTGTTTAGACAATCTTATCGAAAACCGTTATGCGTCTACATCAGTTAGTGATGGTATGGGTATTTATTTAGTGTCGAGCCCTGCTGCAGCTAGTAAGATACATGACATCTCAAGGAACAAAGTAATCAATGCCGAGAGGTACGGTATTTATATCAACTCTTCAGCAGGGGTTGCTTCTCCAAGTCGCTCACGTATTACCAATAATGCCATTGGGGGAGGATTTCGCAGCACCACACCTTATGGCATCAATATGAATTCATACAATTGGGATGTATTCTTTAATACAGTTAACATAGACAATGTGGCAACAGGTACAGATGCCTCCGCATTTTTGTTTGCGACTTGCTGTACAACGGGCCCCACTCTAATTGATATCCGTAACAACATTTTTGCAGTAACGGCCTCTGGTAGTAGCGCGGTTCCTTTTTATTACAACCAAACTAACAGTTTACAGTATGTTGTTATAAACACCTCCTCTCTAAATTATAATCTTTACTATAAAGAAGGAGCAACGTCTTCAACCACATTAATCAACTTAGCAAACTCTGTATTTCATACTTCAACAAATTTAATTGGCAACGGTGGCTATAATAGTAACTCTTTAATAGCAAATCCACGTTTTCCAAGTAACTATAACGTAGCTTCTTTCACTCCTTGTTTTAATGGACAAGCCATAGCAGGTTACACCACAGATATTAATGGAAATACAAGAGGTGCTACGCCCGATGTTGGAGCATATGAGTACCAAGCTTCAGCCAATGATGCGGGTGTAACAGCCATTGTAGGCCCAGCCGCTCCTTTTACCGCAGGGGCTCAAAACGTGGTACTAACACTTAGCAATTTTGGTAGTACCAACCTTACGTCTACCAATATTTCATATAGTGTAAACGGGGCCACACCTGTAAACAAAGCATGGACCGGCAACCTTGCTCAGTGTGCCACTACCAATGTCACCTTTAGTGGAGGTGATGCATATACTTTTGCCACAGCTACCTCATACACTATAAAAGGTTTTACAACCTCTCCCAACGGAGCATCAGATGGCAATGCGCTGAATGACACAGCTACTTTATCAGGTGTTGGTACTGCATTAAGCGGTAACTACACTATTGATGCGGGCAGCCCGGCAAGTGCTACTAATTTTCAATCTTTTTCAGCAGCAGCAGCAGCCTTAAACTCAGGTGGTGTAAACGGCCAAGTGTACATTACTGTAGTAGGAAGTACTCCTTATGTAGAGCAAGTTTCTTTTTCGGCCATTCCTGGTGCGTCTGCTGTAAACACAATAACCATTGACGGAGGAAGTGGCAACGCTGCAAGCCGGATATTAAGTTTTAATTTCCCTGTTACACCTTCTAACTATGCGGTGATGCGATTGAATGGTACAGATTATATGCGCATCAAAAACCTCACTATTCGCTCAACCAGTTCCACATACGGGTATGGAGTTTTGTTTACCAATCAGGCCAATTATAATATTATTGACAGTTGTATTGTTGATTTAAGCACCATTACAAGCACATCTTCTGCTAACTCAGCAGGCATTTGTTTCAGTGGAGCATCCAATAATACCTCTACGGCTGCTAATAACGGCAGTTATAATATTATCAGAAACAATGAAATCAAAGGTGCTGCCAGCGGAGGTCCATACAGAGGAGTTTCATTATATGGTAACACAACCGGCTTTGATGGTTCAAACGTGAATAATGAGTTTCTTAATAATGTGATTACCAATTTTTATGCAGAAGGGATATACCTGTATTATTACCTTAACAATACTGTTGTAAGAGGTAATTCTATTTCGAGGCCGAATAGAACCACTTCTACCACTGTGAGGGGTATTTACATGTATCAATATATGCAGAATATGGTTGTGGAAGCCAACAAAATATTCAACCCTTTTGGAGGTGCACCTACATCCACAGCACAGTTTTATGGAATTGAACTGTGGTATTGTTACAACATAGGAAACAATGTTATAAAGAACAATGCCATTTACAATATCAATGGTATGGGGCAGCATTATGGCATTTATTCTTACTCTAATTATGGTGGAACATATTATTACAACAACACCATTTCGTTTGATTTTGCTACAGCTAAAACCAATACCAACTCTGATCATGGTATAAATATTTATATGGGTTCAAATGGAGTACATGATCTAAAAAACAACATCATCACGTTGAGAAGATCGGGTTCAACCGCTGCTGCACAGCGGTACGGTATATACTTTCAGGATTACTTTACCGGAACGGTTTCCAACAATAACCTTATTTTGGCAGCAGCAGCAACAGCAACGAATTATGCAGCTCGCTACAACAACCTTGATTACACCTCACTTGCAGCATGGAAAGCCTCCAACAGTAATGCCTTTGATCAGGCGAGTGTTTCTTTTGACCCAGTGTATGCCAGTTTAACATCTGATGTTACGCCAACCTCTTGCGGTATAAACAATCTGGGTGTTTCAGTATCTGGAGTAACAACAGATATTACCGGAGCAAGCAGAGGTGCAATACCTGATATGGGTGCTTATGAATTTAGTGTAACCCCATCAGTAAACAATGCAGCACTTATCGGATTTGATGCCACCACAACCGCCATGTGTGCGGGTGGTATAAATGCTGTGGTGGTATTGAAAAACGAGGGAACAGCTAACATCACTTCAGCAAAAATTGATTGGGCTGTAAACGGAAGCCCTCAAACCCAATACAGTTGGAGTGGTACACTTGCACCGGGATCCAGTACAAATGTTACTACTGGAACAGCCACTTTTACGGCTAACAGTACCAACAGTATTTCTGCTTACATATCAGAGGTAAACTCAACTACTGATGGATGTTTGTTTAATGACACAGCCTCTGTTTCAGGTATATCTGCCATGAATGGCGTTTATACCATTAACGCTTCAGGAAGCGGGGCCACCAACTATACTACCTTTGCTCTTGCAGTTACTGCCTTAACTACTAGGGGGGTGTGCGGACCGGTTACCTTTAATGTGGCGGCCAACACCTATAGCGGTCAGTTTATAATACCAGCCATACCGGGTGCGTCTTCAACCAACACTATCACTTTTGATGGCACTACAGCAGCAGCAGCAATTTTAACACATGCCAATACCGGTACATCCACCCGCTACACAGTGCGTTTAAATGGAAGCGAGTGGATAAGACTCAAAAATCTAACCATTCGCTCAACCAGTACAAATGCTTGGCCGGTGCACCTTTTCAATCATTCGAGCAATATTCAAATTAGAAATTGTGTGATTGAATGCACTAACACGCTGACTTCTCAAACAAGTACTAATTATATTCCGGTTGTAATTAACGGAACCTCTGCAACTAGTGTTACCTCACAAACCACCAGCTATAACATCGATATAGATAGCAACACAATAAATGGCGGATGGTACGGAATATCTTTTTATGGTAATACAACTGTAGGTACAAATACCGGAGTGAACATTCGTAATAATACATTTAACAACAACGGGCTGTATGCTTTTTATCCCTACTACTTGACGGCACCAGCCGTAACAAACAATACTATAAGTATGAGGGTGGGGAACGGAGCCTCCACGGCTTCTTGGGCCTTATATCTTAACGGTTGTCAAAGTGATTTTAGCTATCCAGTAAAGATTAACAGCAACACAATTACTAGGGCAACCCAATATGGTATTTATATCACAAACTCAGGAGGTTCAGCCACAACCCAGCGTGCCCAAATGATTAACAATGCTATTGGCGGAGGGTTTACCAATGTGAGTTCTTATGGTGTTTATATTGCATCGGGTACCTATTGGGATGTGTGGTTCAACAGCATTAACATTGATAATGCAGCTACCAGTGCATCAGCAGCATTCAGACATGCGGGTTCAGGTGCAAGTTATATGGACATTCGCAATAATAACTTTGCTATTACCAATGCAGGAGCTTCAGGCGCGCTTTGCTTTATGACAGGAAGCGGTGTTACTACCAACTCACTTAATTACAACAACTATTTTAAACAAGGTGCATCAGGCTCTACAAACATTGTAAATGTTTTAGGTACCAACTACACCTTCACCAATTTTACAACTACAGCAGGCGCAAATTCAATAAGCCTTTCACCTTCATATACCTCGGCCACCAACCTGCTGCCTACGGTAGGAACAAACAACGGCATACAGATTTTATCAATTAGTACAGATATAAGAGATTCAGTTCGTAACAACCCACCAGATATAGGTGCATACGAACTGCCCTCTACTGCTACACTTGATTTAGGTATTGTATCTTTGGTTTTGCCAGATACTACTCTTCCTTTAGGATCACACAATGTTGCTGTGAAAGTTAAAAACTTTGCCGCAACCACCATTACCGGTTTCAGATTAAGTCACAGTGTAAACGGTTCAAACATTCAGGATACGGTAATAACAGGTATAAGTTTGGCTCAATACGATACCATTTCTGTTTATATGGGCTCAGGTAAACAAGCCACTTTTGGCATGGCAGCCAATACCTTTAAAGTGTATGTAGATAATGTGAACTCAACTACTGACGACAATCAGGTTAATGACAGTATCTCTATCGGCCCACGCTGGCCTGCCCTTTCAGGAGTGTTTACCATTAATCCCAGCGGTAGTGGTTTAACCAACTTTACTTCGTTTACATCAGCGGTTGCGGCATTAAATAATGGCGGAGTGAGCGGGGCGGTAACGCTTAATGTATCTTCTAATACATTCAATGAGCAAATTACCATTAACAGCATTAGTGGTGCTTCTGCCACTAATGCCATACGATTTGTAGGCAACGGCACAGCCAGCACCACGCTTAACTTTGCCGGCAACTCAACACCAAACCAACACACGGTTAGGCTAAACGGTTCGCAGTTTATTTCATTTGAGAACATGACCATTAGCGGTGGTGGTACAACAAGTAATTGGGTAGTACACCTGTTTAATGCGGCCAATAATACCATTAAAAAGTGTAAAATTACCATAGGTGGTGCAGGTGCTACTTCAACATCAAGCAACTACGCTGCCATTGTGGCAAATAACAGTACCACTAATGCCACTACATCTTCTTCAGCCATTCACAACAACGTAATTGACAGCAACACCATTGAAAGCGGATACTATGGAGTGCTGGTGGCTAACTCCAACAGTGCTAGTATAAACTATTTCAGAGGCAATACGTTTACCTCCACTTACTATTATGCATTTTACTTGCAAAGCAGTCAAGGCTTTGTAATTAATGACAATATAATAAGCATGCGATCGGGCAATATCAGCAGCATGGGGGTGTATACGTCAAGCGCTACGGTAGCCAACCCTTATGTGAGCGAAATAAAAAGAAACAAAATTACAGGGGCTGGTCAGTATGGAATATTCATGACGTCAACTACGGCCAACTCCTCTGGAGTCTTAGGTGAAATTTCCAACAACATGGTTGGAGGCGGTTTCACTAATACGTCATCAGGCTATGGAATCTTCCTAAACAGCTCAAGCTACTGGAGAGTGTGGCACAACACCGTTAATTATGACGGTACAGGCACGTCTTCAAGCTTATTTGTACAGAACGGCAGCAACGTAGACGTACGCAATAACATATTTGCCATTACCAACGCTGCTGCAACACTTGCATTGCCGGTATATATTACTCCTACCTCAGCCGTTTCAACATTTGATTACAACAACTTCTATAGTGCCGCATCAGCAAGTCTGGCGAATCTGGCAGGTAACATTTTTAATACCTCCACGTTCAGAACGGCAGCATACCCTACAGCAGCCGGATTGTTTTCAACCAATAAAAACCCTGCTTACACATCTTCAACTGATTTACACATCAATGAAGCGTGTATGAACGGAACTAATTTGGGTATTACTACAGACATAGACGGTAATACAAGAGCTGGAGTGCCAGACATGGGGGCAGATGAAATGACTTCTGTGGCAGCTCTAGATGCCAGCATAATGAAAATTAATGTTCCTGTATTTCCATACTCTTCCGGTTTGCAACCCATTAATGTAACTTATCAGAACAACGGATCTTCAACACTTACCGCTCTTACCATAGGTTACAGTGTTAATGGAGGCACAGCGATTACTGAAACGCTAACCGGTCTTTCAGTAGCTCCATGCGATACTGTTAACTTTACATTTACCGCAAACTTTAATTTTGGAACAGGTCCAAATGTACTAAAAGTATTTACCAGCGCTCCTAACTCTGGTACAGATGCCAATGTGGCCAATGATACAATAACCAGCTCACCTTTCTGTGTAGGCATGAGCGGCACCTATACCATTAACCCGTCAGGATCAGGCTCTACAAACTATACCTCCTTTGCCGCGGCAGTTGCTGCGCTAAACTGCGGAGGTTTGAGTGGTTCAGTTGTGTTTAATGTAGCTAATGGCACATACAATGAGCAGATTGCAATAAGCCCTGTTAGCGGAGCATCTGCAGCTAACACAGTTACCTTCCAATCAGCCTCCGGTAACCCAGCAAATGTTACACTTTCTAACTCACCTACGGTGGGCAACTATGTTGTTTACCTAAACGGTGCAGATTATGTAACGTTTAACAAGATTACACTAATCAATAGCAACACAGTTAATGGTTTATATAATGTGGTACTGCTTGCTAACGGGGCAAATTTTAACACCGTTCGTGGCTGCTCATTAAGCAATGCTAATCCTACACAAGGAAATCTCATTTTTAGTAGTGCAACCAGTGATCATAATAACACCATTGTAAGCAATGTATTTACCGGAGCTTCATATGGCATTAACTGGCAAAGTAGTACATCATCCCCAGCAAACTATGCGCTTAATAACGTAATTGACAGTAACACTTTTACAAATCAATATAATTATGCGGTTTATTTGTATTACCATAATCAACACAAGATAAGATATAACCAAATAACATCATCTTCTGCAACCACGTTTTATGGTATTTCGAGCCAATACTGTTATCAGGCTCCGGTTATTACCAATAACAAGATTGTTGTTAATAACACAACAAATCAAGCGTACGGAATGCTGTTGAACGGTTTAAACAACTCAAACACTTCCTCACCTAAAGGCTTGGTTGCAAATAATATGGTAAAAGTAGGAGCAGGCACTGGTACTAGTTACGGTATTCAGGTCGATCAATATGCCTATTACACCGATTTCTTACACAATACAGTGAGTGTTACCCCTACTACAGGTATTGGTTTTGCCATGCACATCAATCAGGGTACAGCAAGTTACAATACAGACAACTGTACCTTTGCCAATAATATTTTCCAAAGCACCAGCACAAGTACATCTTCGTTTGCATTCTGGCACAACTCAACCAACCTTACCGGTGTTGTGATAGATAACAACAACTATTTTGTAGCAGCAGGTAATGTTGGCCGTCAGCAAGGCACCAACAGAGCCACACTCGCTGCTTGGAAAAGCGGTAACCCAACTTACAACATAAATTCTACTGATAAGCGTGCAGAGTTTGTTAGTTCAACAGACTTACATCTTTCAGGACCTTGTTTGGATAATACAGGAAGCAATGCTTACAACTCTCAGGTGCCGGATGATATTGACGGACAAACCAGAAATTCATCCACTCCGGATGTAGGTGCTGATGAATTTAATGCCAATGCCACAGACTTTTTGGTGAGAAGAATAACTGCCCCAACAGCCTACAATGCTTCTCCGCAAACAGTTACCGTTAAGGTGGTGAACAATGGTTCAGCTACTGTAAATTCAGTAGTGCTGGGTTACAGTATAAATGGAGGCACAACTGTATCACAAACTTTCACAGGATTAACACTTGCTTCTTGCGATTCAACAGATTTGAGTTTTTCAACTCAGGTATCTATTCCCACAGGTCTTTCAGTTTTACGCGCCTTTGTAAACGGCAACATCAACAGCAGTGCAGATGCGAACTCCGCCAATGATACAGCTCTGGCTTCCTTCTGCACACCTTTGGCAGGTATCTTTACTATTGATGCCGGAATACCGGTTAGCTCAACCAACTTCCAAAGTTTTACAGCTGCAATAAGTGCACTAACCAGTTGTGGCGGTGTGAGCGGAGCGGTTACGTTTAATGTAGCCAAGGGCACATTTACTGAGCAAATTTCTTTGGGTGCCGTTGCCGGAATAAGCCTATCCAATAACGTAAGCTTTATTGGAGCAGGAGTTGATTCTACTATTTTAACTTTCGAATCAAGTAACACTTCAGCAAGACATACTTTGTTGTTAAATGCTGCAAGTTATATCACCTTTAAATCACTTACCATTCGCGGTGGTGGCAGCGGTTCATTTGCATGGCCCGTTCACTTGCTATCATCTGCCAATAACAATATCATCAGAAACTGTAAGATAGAAATTACAGGTACAGGTGCAACATCTACTAGCACCAATTTCTCATCAGTTGTGATAAATAATAGTGCTACTTCTCCTACTTCACAAGGTACAGCCAACAATAACACAGTTGACTCATGTACCATTATATCTGGATACTATGGTATAATGTCGGCTGTGAGTTCAGGTACCAACATCAACTATTATAATCATAACACTATTAGTAACTCGTATTACTGTGGAGTCTATCTAACCGGTGCCCAAACACCCAAAATAAACAATAACAGCATCAGTGTCAGAACTACAAGCGGAACTACAAGCTCTGTTGGAATTTATTTAACCAGTGCGATATCTGGTGGCACGAATGTTTCAGAAATTACCGGCAACAAAATTACCAATACTGGTCAATACGGCATATTCATAACGTCAAGTTCAGCTGTTGCCGCAGCACGTGGTAAGTTGGTAAACAATAGCATTGGTGGTGGTTTTACCAACACCAATGATGTAGCTGGTATTTATTTCTCTGGTTCATCTTACAATTGGGATGTATATTTCAACTCAGTAAACATTGATGTGGCTAATGTAGGTACAAACTCCGCGGCTATGTATTTGGGTAACTGTTGTACTCAAGGCTCAACCTTGTTAGATGTTCGGAATAACTTACTTGCGGTTACTAATGCGTCCTCCTCATCTTACCTCCTCTACTTGCCCAATGGATATAGCTATGCTTATTCAAGCACAGGTTCCGCAGATTACAACTTGTTTTACAGAGCAGGCTCCAGTTCTGCCAATTTTATATATGATGCAGGAAATCTATTAACATCAACTAACTACAGTGGTTGGAGCGGTTATTATAATAATTGTAAAGTTGCTAATCCAAACTTTGCAAGCTCTTTCAATCTCACTCCTGGTAATCCTTGTAATAAAGGAGTTGCTATTTCAGGTATAACAACAGACATAAACGGAGTAACACGTAATACTCCACCCGATATGGGTGCCGTAGAAATAGTGGGAGATACCAACAACGCAGCAATGGTGCAATTAGTAAGCCCAACAGCCCCATTTGCATCAGGTAGCAGAAACCTTACCGTTGAGGTAAGAAATAGTGGTTCCAATACTATCACAGCTTTACAGGTGGGCTACATTGCCAACAACGGAACACCGGTAGTAATGAACTGGACAGGCTCATTATCACCATGCGCAACAACAAACGTTACTTTTAGCGGGGCAAATGCATTAAATATATCGGCAGGCACCAGCTACACCATTAAATTTTACACAGCTAATCCAAATGGTCAAACAGACCCCAATGTTACTAATGATACTGTAACAGTTTCATTTGGTTCAGCCCTATGTGGTAGCTATACCATAAACTCAGGTTTACCTGCATCAGCCAGTAATTTCCAAAGTTTCACAGCAGCAGTAAATGCACTAAACAGCAGCGGGGTGTCTTGTCCTGTTACGTTTGATGTTGCATCGGGTACATATAATGAACAAGTTGAATTAAATACAGTACCCGGGTCTTCATCAGTAAACACCATTACTTTTGACGGAGGTACAGGAAATGCAGCAACCCGTACCCTATGGTTTACAGCAACTACGCAGGCTGACGCACACACCTTCCGTATTACCAATACACCGGGTGTAACTATTCGTAACCTCACTATTCAGGGTAGGGGGGCATCATTTGGTTGGCCAGTACACATAAATGGTAACAGCAGTTCGTTCACACAAGTTAAGAACTGTAGAATCAACTACAACGGAACAACCGGAGAAACAGCCGCATCAGGAAACCATGCAACAGTAGTAGTAAACAATAGTAAAACCAGCATTGGCACCAATTCATCTGCGAGCAATATTCAAATAGACAGCAATGAAATTACCGGTGGTTATTACGGGGTTTACATTACCGGTAATAACAGCTACCCAATGACATTGAGATCTAATACCATTACCAATGTGCATTACCAAGGTGTATATATCTTTTACTACTATGGAATAAAAGTGTTAAACAACACCATTAACATGCACACTTCAGGGCCTGCTAGTTCTTCGGGATTGTACATTACCCAATGCTTTAATAATGGTACAGATAGCCATGAAATAAGAAACAACAGCATTACGAATGCCAAACAATATGGTATGTATATCTACTATCTACAGGCCGGCACCACCAACAGAAGTAAAATTACTAACAACATGGTGGCAGGAAATTTTGTTAGTACAGCTGCTTATGGTATATTTATAGACGGATATACAACATACATGGATATGTGGCACAACTCAGTTAACTTAAATGTGGCAACATCCTCTGCACAATATGCAGCTATATCAAGTGGAACAAATGGCAATAATAACTGGGATGTAAGGAATAATGTGTTTGCATACACAGCGGCTAGCGGTAGCGGATTACCGGCATATTTCGGAAACGTTACAGGAACTTTTGTACTTGATTATAATGATTATTTTAATGCAGCAGCAACCAATTTATTATACAGAACTAATACAGCAACCACATACACCAATTCAACATTTAACACAGTTGCGGCAGGCGGAGCTAACTCAGTAAACGTAAACCCTGCATTTACTTCTGCAACAGACTTGCGTTCCACAAACAACGCAATCAATGGAATCTACATTCCTTCTGTAGCTACAGATATTGATGGACGAAATAGGCTTAACCCGCCTGATATGGGTTGTAGTGAGGTTCCGTTATCGTTGGATATGAGTGCTACTGCATTACTGAGCCCTACTAACCCAACGTCTGCTGGAACGTTTGATCTTAGTTTCAGAATCAAAAACGTTGGTGTAAGCACAGTTACTTCTGCAACGGTTGGATATATTATTAACGGAGGTGCTGCACAAACCACATCATGGAGCGGTTCACTTGCGGCAGACGATACAGCATCTGTAGTATTTACCAACGCTTTCACAGGCGTGTTAGGCTCTAGTTACGAAATCAAAGTTTTTGTAGTTAACCCGAACAGTTCTGCTGATGCAGCTCCAGTAAACGATACGCTAACCACTACAATATGCCCGGGTTACTCTGGTACATATACAATTAACGCAGCCGGTTCGGGGCCAAATAACTTCACCTCTTTTGCATCAGCAATTTCAGCTATCAGCAGTTGTGCGGGTGTGGCAGGCCCATTAACGTTTAACGTTGCCGCAAATACTTATAATGAACAGGTAAGTGTGCCGGCAATTAATGGTGCCAGTGCTACAAACACGATACGATTTGTAGGTGCAGGGCAGGCAAACACTATTATTAATAACAATAGCACTGGCCATACAGTAAGACTAAACGGCTCTCAATATATTACGTTCGAAAACTTTACTATAAGAGCAAACGGAACCAGTAGCACTTGGCCGGTACTTATTGCAAACGCTCAAAATAACACAATAAAGAATTGTAAGATTGAATTTGCAGGTTCGGCAGCTACCTCAACCAACTCAAATTTAATAGCAGTTGCAATAAGCGGTTCTGCCACTAGCGCAACCACCTCATCAACTACAGCCACTAACAACTATATTGACAGCTGTACAATTGTTGCGGGGTATACTTCTATTCAATCTTATGTTAACAACGGTATGCTCAAGAATTACTTCCGTTGGAACACAATCAATAGCCCTTGGTACTACGGTGTATTTACTCAAAATAATCAGGCAATTGAGTTTACAGAAAATACACTTACCATGAGAAATGGCAACGTTAATAGCGTTGGGATATACTTGGGTTCATCAGCCACCTCACCCTCAACCCATAATATTTCAAGTAATAAGATTGTCGGTTCAGGTACATCAGGAGTTCAGTTGTATGGAAACGGCTCTTCATCCAACCTTACCCCCGGAACGTTTGTTAACAATATGATTGGTGGAGGTTTTACTAGCACAACAGTATATGGTATGGTTGTTTCAAGCAGCAATTGGAGAATGTGGCACAATACTGTTGTTATAGACAATGTACCCACTGCCACTTCTTACGCTTATTACCATACTGGTGGTAGCAATAACGATACACGTAACAATGTATTTTCGGTAAATGACGCATCTGCTACTTTTGCACAACCGGTATTTATTCAAACAGCATCGGTTGTTAATCCGTTTAATTACAATAACCTTTATAATGCTGCCGGTACTAATCTGATAACGGTTGGATCAAATACATTCACAACGGGTAATTACAAAGCCAATTATCCTTCAGGTGCGGGTGTTAATTCAACGGCATTTAACCCGAATACAATATCTTCGACAGACCTGCATATTGGTGAAGCCTGTATGAATGGAACAGATTTGGGAATTACAGTTGATATTGAAGGACACACCCGCGGCTCAGTACCTGATATGGGTGCAGACGAAATGAATACCATCCCGTCTTTAGATGCAAGTGTATTAAAAATCAATACCCCAACTAATCCATATTCAACGGGCTCACAAACAGTAAACGTAACCCTTCAGAATAACGGTTCAGCACCTATAAACAGTTTGGTTGTTGCATATAGTGTAAACGGTGCTACTGCAGTAGTTCAAAACATTTCGGATACAGTTCAGCCGTGCGACACACTCAACTTTAGTTTTACAACACCATACAATTTTGGTGCAGGGCCAAACGTATTGAAGGTATATGTTTACTCACCAAACGGAGGTAATGATGCGAATCTTATCAATGATACAATAACTACCCTGCCATTCTGTGTTCCAATGAGCGGTACTTATACCATCAATCAGAGTGGTTCGGGTTCTACCAATTATGTTTCATTTGCGGCAGCATTAAGTGCCCTGCAATGCGGTGGAGTTAACGGACCGGTGGTATTTGATGTGAGTAACGGTACCTATAACGAGCAAATTAATCTTGTACCGGTGCAAGGTGCATCGGCTTCGAACACCATTACGTTCCAATCGGTATCCGGTAATTCGGCCAACGTTACCGTTTCTGCCGCACCGGGTATTGAGAACTACGTGCTTAACTTTAACGGTGCAGACTATATGCGAATCCGTAACATCACCATTACGAATCCGTCTACATCAACAGGCTATTACAATGTGGTACAGTATACGGGTAATGCAGATAATAACGAATTACGTGGTTGTGTGATAAGTAATTCAACTCCTACCTCAGGTAATCTGGTGAATGTGAGTAACACAAAAAATTATTACAACAAAATTGTTGGTAATACATTTAATGGTGGTAGTACAGGTATTCAGTGGCAATCTAACACATCTTCGCCTTATGCATCCCGTATTGAGATTGATAGTAATACTTTCAATAATCAATACAGTTATGCTGTGTATGTGTATTATACGGATAGTGTAAGAATAAGAGGAAATACGATCTCTACTAATGTTGCTAACACAAACTACTACGGTATAAACGCTACAGGGACTTTTGTAAACAATATTGTTACCTATAATAAGATTACCGGCTTCCTTGGTGGTTATGGTATTTATCTGAGTAGTTTTGGCAACAATGGCAGCCCAACAAACAGAAGCTTAATTGCCAATAACTTTATTCAGGGTGGTTCAGCTGCCAACACTGCGTATGGCTTTTACTGCAGTTACGTTGTTTATACAGACTTCCTGCACAACTCGGTAAATCTTACATCAGCAACGGGCACAGCCATGGCCCTTTACTCAAACAGCTCATTGCAGAACAATATTTTTGCCAATAATATTTTCCAAAGCATGAGCGCAGGAACAGGTTCTTATGCCTTCAACAGCGCGTCATCATTCAGTTCTAACACAATTAACTTCAACAACTATTTTGTAGCTGCCGGAAACATAGGGTATCTAAGCAGCTCTAACCGAGCCACGCTTGCCAACTGGAAATCAGCAACCGGTCAGGACGTGAACTCTGTTAACCTCAGAGCCGACTTCACAAGCTCAACCGACCTGCACCTTAATAGTCCATGTTTGGATAACACGGGAACAAATGCTTATAACAGTTTGGCAGGAGTAGATATTGACGGTCAAACCCGAAGCGTTACAACACCTGACATGGGGGCTGATGAGTTCAGCACATCTGCATTTGATATACAGGTTAGTACTATTACTGCTCCAACTACCTACAGTGCCTCTCCGCAAACAGTTAGCGTTCGTATTGTTAATAGGGGAAGCACCACTATTACCAGTGCAATACTGGGCTATAATGTAAATGACGGTACAGCTACTTCGCAAACCTTCACAGGTTTGACCCTAGCGGCTTGTGATTCAATGGATTTGTCTTTCAGCACTCAGGTGTCGTTGCCGGGTGGATTGTCAGTACTTAAGGCATTTGTAAACGGACAACTAAATGGTAGCAGCAATGATGCGAGTGCCGCAAACGATACTGCCAATGTAAGTTTCTGTAACTCACTTGCAGGAACATTTACGATTAACAATGCAGCATCAGTAAGTGCAACTAACTTTACAAGCTTTGCCTCTGCTGTTGCTGCCATGAGAAGTTGTGGCTTGGGCGGTGCAGTAACTTTTAACGTTGCTGCCGGAACTTACAATGAGCAAGTAAATATTGTAAACATACCGGGAGTAAGCGCTACGAATACCGTAACATTTAACGGAACAGACAGCGCAACTACCATAGTTCAGTTTAACGCAACTAACACAAATGCGCGCCACGTAGTGATGATTGACAGTTGCAAGCATATTACTTTCCGCAACTTCAAAATTGTAAATACAGGCAGTTCATTTGCATGGGGCATTCACCTGCGCGGCAATGCATCTGCACCTACCGACTCAGTTCGTATAGCACGCTGCACTGTAGTAATACCGTTTAACACGGGTACCAATTTTAACGGAATAGTTTTAAGCAACAGTTTAACCTCACCAACAACACAAGGATCTTACTGTTCAGCCATAACATTAGACAGTAATACTACATATGGAGGATACTACGGTTTGTCGTACTTTGGGGTTAGCACATCAGTGCGCAATTCCGGTGCAACCATAAGAGACAACAAGTTTATGAATAGCTATTGGGGCAATAGATTAGATTTTCTTTCAGGGCCTGTTATTACAGGAAACATTTCTGAAAGTAACGGAAAGCAAACGTCTACAAATACCAATGCTTATTCCTTCTACTTCAACAGTTGCGATTCAGTAAAAGTTACTCGTAACCAGATTTACGGTGCTGCAGGTGGTTATAGTATATACCTTACTTCAGTGAATGGTACCTCCGGTGCTGAGAATCAAATTGTGAATAACATGATTCAACTGGGTGAAGGCAACGTAACAGCAAATGCGATTTACATTAGTAGTGCACCATTCACAAACATTTATTACAACAGTATAAATATTACTGCTACCTCAACCTCAACTTCGGCAGCTTCTATTACAGTTTGGACAAGTTCAAACAATACAAATATTGTGAACAATAATTTGGTTGCTACAGGTTCAACGTCTCCCTACTTAGTATACTATCCTTTTGGGGGAGTGTCTTTGTCAGATTACAATAACTATTATGGTCAAGGCTCCCAATTGTTCAATGGCAGCAGCACCCTTGCCGGCTTTATAGGCACACTACACAGTGGCAGCGACAACAACAGCAGAAATGTTGCTCCGGCATTTGTATCGAATACCAATCTGCGCATGCCGTCCAACATTGACTTAGACAGTTCGGGTACAGTAATTCCATCAGTAACTATTGATTTGGAAGGTAACACACGTAACAGCGTGAAGCCCGACATAGGTTGCTTTGAGTATGCACCGCCTACAGAGAATACTGGTGCCATTGCTATTGTGAATCCGGTAAATCCGGTTTCGGCAGGCATGCAGGAAGTGCATGTGGTAATTAAAAACTTTGGCCCAACTACAATTACAAGTGATTCAGTAGTGTATACCGATGGAACAATCACTCATAAGATACTCTGGACCGGTTCACTTGTTACCAACGCCACCGATACGGTAAGGTTCACCTCTACAAGCGGCCCGGGTTCAACCGATCAGCGTTACAACTTCTCAGGCAATGTAACCCTTACGGCTTACACCATGTACCCCAATGGAATAATGGACGGCTTTAACTCCAACGATACAGTACAGACCAGTTTCTGCGGAGGTATGAGCGGTACTTATACTATTAACCCAAGTGGTTCAGGGCCAACTAACTTTACCTCATTTACAGCCGCTGTAAATCAGCTCACCTGTGGTGGAGTAAGTGGACCTGTTGTGTTCAATATTTCTAACGGGGTTTACAATGAACAGATTTCCATTAGTAGCATAATAGGAGCGAGCAGCACCAATACTATCAAATTCCAGTCTGCTTCGGGCGTGGCAGCAAATGTTACACTTCAAACTGTTGGAACAGTTTCGAACAACTACGCTATGAGATTTATGGGTGCTGATTATGTAACCATAGACAAAATTACTATGACCAATACATCAAGTTCATATGGAAGGGTTGTAGAGTTTGCTGCCAACGGCTCAGACAATTCAACTAACAACAGCATAACCAATTCAGTGCTGACCGGCCCGTCTGTAACCAGCTCTTCAGATGTATATGCGGTAATCTACTCGAATAATGTGGCGGATAGTAATACAACCATTACAGGCAACATTATTAACAGGGGAGCATATGGAATATATTGGTACGGTAATTCAGGCAACTATACTCGCGACTTGTTAATAAGCGGAAATACTTTTGGTTCTACAACAGCATTGGCTAACTACAGTAGAGGAGTAGAATTGATTTATACTATGGCTCCACAAGTTATTTCCAACCAGTTTATTGCTCCGGCATCAAGCACTGCTCACATGAGTTTGAGAGTTAGCAATTCTAATGGTAGTGGTAGAATTAATAAGAATAGAATAACAGCAAATGGCTCAATGAGAGGTATTAGTTTGCAAAGCATTAATGTTGGTCAAACAACCGGATTTGATGTAATAAACAATGCGATTTCAATCAATAGCACTTCAAATACAGCGCATGGAATAGAGTTGTATAGTGCAGCGAACACAAACATCTATCACAACACTGTAAACAATACCAGTTCAATCAGTGGTTCAGCTGCATTTTATTCATATGGCAATAGCCCGTCACAACAAAAAGGAAACACACTCTACAATAACAATTTTGTAGCCGGTGCCCTCTACGCTGTTTATTTGGATGGAAGCTCAGCCGCAAATGCTAAGATTATGTTTGACTCTTGTAACTACAATAATCTGTATTCAACAGGTGCAAATCTGGCATATGTTGGAGGTACAAACTGTACAAGCCTCTCAGCCTTGTATAATGTTGTAAATACAGGTAGTGACATCAACTCAACTTCTTCTACAGGTGCGTTTACATCATCAACCAATCTTACGCCAAGTTTATCTAATCCTGTCTCATGGACACTTAACAATATGGGTTACCCTCTTGGAGCCGTAACTGATGACATTAACGGCAACAACAGAAGCATTACAATTGCTACAGGTGCTCCTGACATTGGTGCATATTCCTTCGGAACTCCATCAGCAACAGCACCAGTTGCAGTTGTTACAGGTTCGCACTCTGTTAACGGTACAGAAGAAATATTATTTGCTAACAAAAAAGTAGCAGAAATTGTATGGGGATCCGTAGGAACATTGCCGGCTATTGTTGCTAACTTCTATCCTGGTGTATGGCCAGATACGGTGAATGCAGGAGTAAACGGTGCCAAATTCTGCAATGCTTACTGGAAAATTGATGCTACCGGTGGTTCAGGATATTCATACAGCATTAAATTGTTTTATGACCCTGCACAAATGGGTACCATAGCAGCAGAAACTGATGCCAGAATGGTGAAAAGGCCAGGCACAGGCTCTTCTTGGACATCTTTCCTAAACACCCAATCTACAGTAAATGTTATAGACAGAACCATAACAGTAACAGGACTGAGCAGTTTCTCAGAATTCTCAATAACCGATCAAAACAATCCGTTGCCGGTTGAATGGCTCAACATCAATGCGGTGAAAGCAGGTAAAGACATAGCTGTAAACTGGACCACATCAACAGAAATCAATAACGACCGTTTCGAAATCGAGCGTTCTGTTAACGGAGTTGACTTTGAAAAAGTGGGTGAAAAATCAGGAGCAGGAAATTCTTTTGCACCAAAAGATTACAGCTTTACAGATTTGGATGCCGCTATCACACTTTCAGGAACTGTTTACTACCGCATAAAACAAATTGACTTTAACAACAGCTTTGAATACAGCAAAGTAGTTGCGGTTGATTTGAGCGGAAGCGCTACCGTAAAAGGTGTTGAATCGGTTTATCCTAATCCGTTTAATAACTACGTTACTCTGCAAATTAGCACTACTGCTGAAGAGAAAGTGCCGTACACCATTACCGATCAGTTTGGTAAGGTGGTTTACAGCGGCCTTGTAAGTGTTACTTCAGGCACGGGAGTTTACAGCATTGATGGCTTAAACTCACTGGCTCAGGGAGTATACATTATCTCCATCAACGGCAAAGCTTTCAGCAGCCAACACAAAGTGACTAAGTTCTAAAACGAACAACGTTTCATAAACAGAAAAGGACTCCCATGCGGTGTCCTTTTCTGTTTTATATCACTTAATGTAATTTTTGGTTCGTGATGACACGAACCAAGGCGGGAACCACAGCGAGCTTTTTCTCCGGACTACTTCCTCAGTTTTTTGAAAAATTCTTTGAGCAATGCCGCGCTTTCCTGTTCCAATACTCCGCTTATTATTTCGGTTTTGGGGTGTAACAAATTGCCGGTTTTAGAAAACCCGCGTTTGGGGTCGGCTGCACCATACACAACCCGCGTAATCTGGCTCCAGAACAAAGCTCCGGCACACATCACACAGGGTTCCAGGGTTACGTAAAGGGTACACTCGTCCAGGTACTTGGCCCCCATAAAATTGGCCGCAGCGGTGATGGCCTGCATTTCAGCATGTGCGGTAACATCGTTCAGTTTTTCCGTAAGGTTATGCCCTTTGCCAATAATGCGGTTACCCGCTACAATTACTGCGCCCACAGGTACTTCGTCCTCGTCAAAAGCCTTTTGAGCCTGCTTGAGCGCCTCGTTCATAAAATACTCGTGCGAATACAATTCCATGCTGCCGTGTTTTACCACCGCAAAAGTGAGCCTTTATTTTGTATTTTCGCACCCTGAATACGTTGGAAATATGACTTTGTCTGAAGGTCAGGTTCCCGACTTTAAACACTGAACACATGCTGAGAACACACACCTGCGGAGAGCTGAGATTAACAGATGCCGGAAAACAAGTAACCCTGTGCGGCTGGGTACAACGCTCGCGCGATTTGGGCGGATTGACCTTTACTGATTTACGTGATCGCTACGGCATTACCCAACTGGCCTTTAACCTGGATACCCATGCCGATTTGTGCATGCGCGCCCGTCAGCTGGGTCGCGAATACGTGTTGAAAGTTACCGGTACCGTTAAAGAACGGGAAAGTAAAAACCTGCAGATGCCTACCGGTGAAGTTGAAATAGTGGTGACTGAATTTGAGGTGCTGAACGAAGCCCAAACTCCTCCCTTTACTATTGAAGAAAATACCGATGGCGGAGACGACCTGCGCATGAAATACCGGTACCTGGATTTACGCAGAGCCAACGTAAGAGCTAACCTGCAGTTACGCCACAAAGTAGCGCAGCAAACCCGCACGTTTTTAGATTCGAAAGAATTTATTGAGGTTGAAACCCCTGTGCTCATCAAATCAACACCTGAAGGAGCAAGAGATTTTGTGGTGCCTTCGCGTATGAACTTAGGTGAATTTTATGCCCTGCCGCAATCTCCGCAAACGTTTAAGCAGTTGTTGATGGTGAGTGGTTTTGACCGCTACTACCAGATTGTAAAATGTTTCAGAGACGAAGATTTGCGTGCCGACAGACAACCTGAGTTTACACAAATTGATTGTGAAATGAGTTTTGTGGAGCAGGAAGATATACTTAACCTGTTTGAGGAGTTGGTAAAACACCTGTTCAAAAACGTAAAAGGAATTGACATCAAAGAACTGCCCCGCATGACCTATGCAGATGCCATGAAGCAGTACGGCAGTGATAAACCCGACACCCGTTTTGAGATGAAGTTTGTGGAGTTGAACGAGGTGGTAAAAGGTAAAAATTTCAAGGTGTTTGATGAGGCCGAGTTGGTGGTGGGTATTTGTGCCAAAGGTTGTGCAGAGTACACCCGCAAGCAATTAGACGAACTTACTGATTTTGTAAAACGCCCGCAAATAGGTGCCACAGGATTGGTGTATGCCCGTGTAAATGCAGATGGCAGCATCAAATCTTCTGTAGATAAATTTTACGATGATGCCGCATTAAAACAATGGGCCGAAGCATTCAATGCACAACCCGGAGATTTGATTCTGGTGTTGGCAGGTAAGGCAGATAAAACACGCAAGGCACTCAATGAACTGCGCCTGGAGATGGGAACACGCCTGGGCTTACGCGATAAAAACACCTTCTCCTGTTTGTGGGTGATTGATTTCCCGCTGCTGGAGTTCAATGAAGAAGAAAACCGCTACTTTGCCATGCACCATCCGTTTACCTCACCTAAGCCGGAGGACATTCATTTGCTGGATCAAAACCGTTTAGGAGAAGTACGCGCCAATGCCTATGACATGGTGATTAACGGAGTAGAAGTAGGAGGAGGCTCGGTACGTATTTTTAATAAAGAACTGCAAAGTAAAATGTTTGGCATACTCGGCTTTACCGAAGAGGAAGCACAAAAACAGTTTGGCTTTTTAATGAATGCCTTCCAGTACGGTGCGCCACCACATGCCGGTATTGCTTTTGGTTTTGACCGCCTGTGTTCCCTCTTTGGTGGTGCCGACTCCATTCGCGACTTTATTGCCTTCCCTAAAAACAACAGCGGCCGCGATACCATGGTTGATGCACCTTCTACTATTGATAGCAAACAAATATTTGAACTTGATTTGTTCCCTATTTCTGAGGTGCATAATGAAATTCTTATGGAACTTAAAGAAGGATCAAAAAATAGAACAACAATTGGGTTACTAAACGAAGACACAATCAGAAGTCGGATAGTAAGTTTCATTGAATCGTATTTACACAGCAAAAAACTCAGAACATATATAGGAAGACAGACAAGAAATAGATTTTGGAATAGAATTGATTAAAGATGTTCGTTCTTCTTAGAAGTCAGACCGTTTAATCATCTCTTCAACTTTTAAAGAAGGGGTTAATTCAAGTGTAATAGGAAACTTATCTCTATATGTTTCGTAAACTGTAGCAAAGGTAACAATTCCTCGGCTTCTTTTGTTTTCGAATCTAAAGAAGGCTACCCTATATTTTTTCTCTCTTATCATTTTTTCTACAAGCAAAAGAATTTGAGGATTAATGTTCCAGTTTTTCATGCGCTTGATTTTCCAATTGTCTTCATTTTTAATATCAGGCCCATGATATTCATGATTACTGCACTGCAAAGGGTCTGTTATTATAAACCCCTTTCTATTTAACGCATCAAATAAATCAGGGAAACCTCTTATTATAGCAGAGATGCTATCAGTATAACTATACCACATAGATTTTACAAAAACCACGCGTATTTTAACTAGTTTTCCATTTATAAACTGATAACTTAGATTAGCCGGCCTATTAGCAACTGTTACATTGTCATAAAAAAGTTCAATTCCATCATAGTATGTAATGCCCCCTTTGTTTCCTGTATATTTTTTTGACTCTTCAGTTAATGGTGCACTCTCAATAATTTTTACACTATCAACTCTCATCCCCCACCTCACACCTCTAAAGTCATTTTGGGAAAACCCAACAGTTGAAAAATAGACTATAAAAAGAAGGGTATAAAAAACATTCATATTTTTAGAGTTTACTAAACAAAATCTTATTTATTCAATAACAAATTTAATGTTTTTTGTATATTATACATACACTTTCCAGTCCGTGCTTGGCGTCTCACCTAAGCGTAGGTTGCACCTACGCTTTTCTTTTATGTAGCTTTTAGCTACAAACGCACAAAGCCAGTTTAAAGGCCACAATGGTTCACTGTTTCTATCCTTGATTAACTGCGTGCAAGAGTAGCCAAAGGCTACAATAAAAATGCAACGTAGCTACAAGCTACGCTGAGTGCTATTTTGTTATTTGCAGCAAGACCATATTTTTGTACAAATTACTTATCATGGGCGATGCTTATCAAATCAAAAATCAGGAAGGTGTTTATTTCTTAACGTTTCAGGTAGTTGCCTGGGTTGATTTATTCTCAAGGAAACGATACAGAGATTTAATAGTAGAAAGTTTGAATTATTGTATACAAAACAAAGGATTGCAAGTATATAGTTGGTGTATTATGAGCAATCATGTGCATTGCATCTTGTCAGCACAAGAAGGGAATCTTTCAGCAGTAGTGCGTGATTTTAAAACTCATACTAGCAAACAGATTCTATCATCTGTAAAAGATGAACCAGAAAGCAGGAGAGAATGGATACTGTTTCAGTTTAAACTGGCGGCTCAAAAGCACATGCGTAATATCAACTTTCAAGTTTGGACTCATGAGAACCATGCAGTAGAGCTTACAGACAGAATTATCACTGACAGTAAGCTGAACTATATCCACCAAAATCCCGTTGCTGAAGGTTACGTTGATGAACCAGAGCAATACATTTACAGCAGTGCGAGAGATTACGCAGGTACAAAGGGATTAGTTAATATTGTGCATGTATAGCTACAAGCTACGCTGAGTGCTATTTTTTGGGGTGCTTATAACCTGTTGGTCGGATTAAAGACTAAATTTACAGAGTGAAGCTTAGCTTCCGTCAGTTGTTGGCGCCACGCCCGGCTAGATTGAATTTAAAATGTATAGATTTGAACCTTACACAACAGGTAATATTAAATTCAATGGGACAAATAATTAGAAAATCAGCATGAGCAAAGAAACCAATTACTTTTTCCTTTCAGGGCTTTTTTTCGTGGTATGGCTTGTGGTAGAGTTTACAGATATTTATGGTGACTCCGGGTGGTTTAAAGCTTTTCTGCTGATTCTTTCTACCACATATTTAATAAGTGGAGTTGCCGGCAGAAAGAAGGCAAACAAAAACAACGAACCGACACATAAATAGCTGATGTTAGCGACAACTATAAGACCAACAATATGACAATCATAGAAAGCAAGATAATAGCTACTCTAAGAAGCTTAATGTTAATTGCTTTAACATTTCAATTATCATCTTGCTTACGTCAAGCGAAAGAACAACCGGTTAATGATAGAACAGCGAAAGGAATAACCAACCAGACAATCAATTTTAAAAAAAGCACAACGTTTCCGCAAATTCATACCAATTTAAATGGAATGGTTACAGAGTTTGTAAGGGCAATGTATCAAGACAAAAAAGGTAACTATTGGTTTGGAACCAATGCAAACGGGATTATACGTTACGATGGTGATACACTTGAAAATGTCACCATCGCTCAAAAACAAAAATGGATATCAGTCAGAGAAATTGTTGAAGATAAAGTTGGCAATATCTGGTTTGGGACATCTTCAGGACTTGTAAAATACGATGGAGAAAAGTTTACTGTTTTCTCAACAGAAGCTGGTTTGCAGAATGAAGAAATATGGGGGCTTACAATTGACAAAAACGGGCTTATTTGGGTTGGGTCAAGTGGCGGGGTTAGTCACTTTGATGGGAAAAAGTTTACACCTTTTCTGTTGCCGGAAACAAAAGTCGAAAATCAGCATCCGATGCTTTCCGATAAATTGGTTTTTAAGTTTATAGAAGACAAAAATGGAACGATGTGGCTTGTTACTGATGGAAACGGGATTTTTAAATACAAAAATGGCGTGTTTACGCATTTAACAACTAAGAATGGACTAACCGATAATAATGCTGCAGATATTTTGGAAGACAAGCAAGGGAACATTTGGATTGGAACTTTCAATGGAGGTGTAAGTAAGTATGATGGGAAAATCTACACTAATTTCACTAAAGAAGGAATTATTGAAGGTGAAGAAACCTATAACTTTTGTGAAGACAAGCAAGGGAATATTTGGTTTTCTGCAGAAGGTTATGGAGTTTACCGCTACGATGGAGCTAATTTTACACAATTCACAACCCCAAAAGGTTTAACCACCAATGTTGTTCAAAGCATCTATGAGGATAACAAAGGGCAGCTTTGGTTTGGTACCTGGCAAGGAATATGTGTGTATGATGGCCAAAAGATGATGAATGCTAAAGATAAAGAACCATGGACGAAGTAAAGGTAACTGTTGTTAATAAAGCACTGAATTGGTTCGATTTTTACAGTTCCGTCCGTGGTTGGCACCCCGCCATACCGTATTATATTTGAAGTTACAAGTTGTTCCAAAGTTTATGAAAAAGCAAACCCTTATACTCCTTTTAATTATTTCGACAGTAAAGCTTTCAATTGCGCAGTCTGACACTTTATTTAACTATATTGAGAAAAGAATGCACCAGTGTCTCCTAGACACAAGCGGTGTAATGGGACAAAGTTTTTGTTTGAGCAATGCTGTTAACGACTGGACGAAAGAACTTGAAAAATATGATAAATTAATTATTGCAAAATTGGCGGGTCAACTAAAGCAGGACTATATAGAATCACAAAGTAAATGGCGCGCATACATGAACAGTGAAATAGCGCTTGCAGAGCAATTAGAAAAAAAATATTATGAGGAAAATCCTCAAATGATACTCTATCCACAAATTGCGACAGAAAGAGAATTAAATGTAATTAAGACAAGGGTACTGGAACTTGTAGACTATTTGAATTTAATATCAAACAAATAGTTCAGGTTCGTTCAAGTTCCCTTCCGTGGTTGGCGTCCTCGCCATACCACACCGAAGTTGCACAGATTCACTACGCTTGCTTCTCTTACGTACACATTGGCATTTACTAAATAATGCTATATTTGGGTAAACATTCCACTGCCCATTGCTACACGAAAAACAACTAGCGGAACAACTGCTTCAGGAGGAAGTACTTTCAGAGCGTGAGTTCCATCAGATAGACCAACACCTGAGCACGCAAAAAATTTCCCTGCACTGGGAACTGCGTATGTTGCTCTACATTGGCATTACACTTTTTACCTCAGGCTTAGGAGTTTTTATTTACAAGAACATCGGTTCAGTGGGGCACCTGTTGCTGGTGTTGCTCATGTTTGCCGGCTGTGCGGGGAGTTATTATTATGCCTTTAAAAAAGCACTTGCGTTTAACAAAGAAGCTGTTCAACACTCAAATCCGTTTTACGATTACATAGTACTTTTGGCCTCATTGCTGTTCGTTTCGGCATTGGGGTATTTGCAATACCAGTTTAATGTATTTGGTACGTACATCAGTTTGCCCACGTTGTTTTCTTCGCTGGTGTTGTTTTATACGGCATTCAGGTTTGATCACAAAGGAGTGCTCACCCTTGCCATCAGTTTGCATGCAGCTTATTGGGGTTTGATAGTTTCACCCACGGAGTTAGTAAACAATCCCGAAATGTTTGCCGGAGGTGAGCGTTACGTCTGGGTATCAATTGGTGTAGCAGCACTGTTTTATGGTTATGCGTGGGTTTGCAGAGGGTATAAAGTAAAAATTCATTTTGTACCTGTGCTGCTCCATTTCTCCATCAACATCATGTTAATTGCCTTGGTTACTGCTGTGTTTACATTGCCGTTTAAAGGACTCTATTTTGTTTTACTTTTATTAATCTCTGTTTTTTGGTTTATGGAGTCGCGCAGGGAGCGGTCGTTTGCACTTTTTATCAGTCTGGTGTTTGCCAATTACATTGCCCTAAGTTATTTCATATTAAAAGCAGTATTTGATTGGGTTGATGGAGATAGTATTACTGTAGCGCTGCTTTACCTTATGGGTAGCACAGTGGGTATTATTTACATTTTACGTAACCATAAAAAATTCACGGGCCATGATGTACAGTAAAGAAAAACTGGATGCGAGCCTCAAATTAAGGGCACTCACCAAATGGTTAAAAAATCAGTTAATTTCAGAAGACAGTTTTCACCGTGCACAGATTAATCCCGAAGAGTTGTACAAAAACTACAGCCTGCTCAAACGCATAGGCTTGTATGTGCTTACCATGATTGCGGGCCAATCGGCATTTTCTCTTTTTGGTATGGTGGCGTTGGGTGATATGGGTTGGAAGCTGATGTCTTTAGTTATTGGTACGGGTACCTTTTTTGTGCTCCGACTTTTTATTCAAAACAACCAGACGTATAAACAAGGCACCGATGATGCTTTGTTGCACATGGCAGTGGGTTATATTGCAGGTGGGCTTATTTCTATTTTATCCCCCGATTTTTCAGGGATTCAGTTGTCACTTACACTGCTGCTGTTGTTGGGTATTTTAGTGGTTGCAGTGTACTTTTTTGCCGATGCATTTCTTGTGGTACTGGCTACACTTGTTTTGTATTTTATTCCCTTGCACCTGGTTTCACTGGCAAGTAAAGAGCTACTCTTTTTTTCATTCGCCTTGTTGCTTCCGCTCAGCTATATCATCACCCGTTTAATTAAACAATATGATACCCTGCGTTACTACTATTGGCATACTTGTTTTCAGTCGGTGCGCTATACGGTGGGGGTGTTGGCGTATTGCAGCATCAATTTATTTGTAGTAAAAACACTGGCCTATCAACTAATGGGTGCAGAAGAAATTCTTTTGCAAACCGCATTTTTGGTTACTACTATTCTTTTTCCGTTGGCCTTACTTGTTATGGGTTTGTACTACAAGCAGAAATATTTACTGCACACCGGTTTGTTTTTAATTTTACCTACGGTAGCCACCATCAGGTATTATTATTCCGTGATGCCTATAGAGGCAGCGCTCCTGTTTGGAGGTTTACTCATCATCGCGGTAAGTTATTTTGCGATTACCTTACTGAAACGAAAAGAAACCGCCTTCACCTTTGAACCTGATGAAGACGAAGACCTGTCAACCGCAGAAACGTTGATGTTGCTTAATCAATTTGCCCCCAGAACCATTCCCACAGAAGAGAAGAAAATATTTGGTGGCGGAGATTTTGGTGGTGGTGGTGCTGAAGGGAAGTTTTGAATAAAAATCACTATTTTTATGTTGCCTTAAACACATGAACAATTCCGATAACACTAAATCATTGGTAAACGAAGAAGAAGTCAGGTATGCCCGAAAGAACCTGACCTACACACAGCGCTTTCACTTGCTGATGAAATTGGTGCGGCTTAATAAATTGATGAAGTCGGCAAAAATCATTAAGCCGTAAATTCGTATGGATGTTTTAGATGAAGATATTCTAAGCATTTGGCGGGGCCTGCATCACTTTAATGTTCAATATATCATGGTAGGCGGTTTTGCCACTACTTTGCATGGCGTGAGTTCTATTACTGCTGTATTGGATATTTGGATAAAAGATACTCCGGAGAACAGAAAAAATTTCAGAGCTGCACTGAAAGAAGCGCAAATGGGCGATTTGCAAGAGCTTGAAACTACTGATTTTATTCCCGGGTGGACCTCGCTTTACCTGAGTTCGGGTATGGAGTTAGATATAATGACGTACTTAAAAGGTTTTCCGGAAGAACGTTTTGATGAGTGTTATGCTTTAGCCCCGGTGGCAGAAATCCACGATATTCCTATTCGATTTTTACACCTGAATCATTTGCTGGAAGCTAAAAAGGCAACTGCCCGTCCGAAAGATTTATTAGATATTGAAGAGTTAAATAAAATCAATAAACCCTTATAGATATCCTTAAAGATGTTGGTTAGGGAGGATATTTATCCTCTCTTCTTCCATGGAGTATTCAACAAAGTAACATCTTAACGCAGGATATTTATCTAGCTACCCCCCACGCAACAATAGCTATACTGCACACTTCTCTCTACACACGGGATAACTTCTTTTTCACCTTTCTGCAAAAAGCCCTAAACTTGATTCACTAAATCACCGCGCATGGCACTCAGCAGATTCTGGTCTTACATCATCGTACTCAGCGTTATCTTCATTTTTTACCTGCTCGCTTCAGGCGGTATGTATTCCATAGGGCATGTAGTAAACGGTAAACAAAACGATGCGTTGGTTATAGCCGAGTTCCCTGCTGATAATATCAAAACAAGCGATACCACATTTTATGCGCAATTGCTGGCAGCAAAAACTACCGGCCTGGCCGTAGGAGACAGCACTTATGTATTGCAGGACAACGGCATCATTCAGGTGTGCCACGGTAAACAAGCCGCTGACGGCATTTTTGCTACCTGTAAAAATACCATCATGGACATTTGGTTGCCGCTTATCGGTTACCTTACCTTTTTTTGCGGACTGTTGCATTTGCTCAATGATTCCAATGCTATAGAAAAACTGGCCCGAGTGCTGGCTCCTTTTTTTGTGCGTGTATTTCCTGAGTTACCCAAAGGGCATTCGGCCTACGGATTTATGACCATGAATTTTGCCGCCAACTTTTTAGGGTTAGACAATGCAGCAACTCCCTTTGGTTTAAAAGCCATGGAAAGTATGCAGGAGGTAAATGCCGATAAGGACCGCGCCTCCAACAGCCAGATTATGTTCCTGTGCCTGCATGCTGCGGGTTTAACGTTAATTCCTACGTCAATTATCGGGTACCGTGCGGCACAACACGCCACCAACCCGGCTGATATTATGTTGCCCTGCATCATTACCTCTTTTGTGGGAACCATAGCGGCATTACTTTTTGTAAGCATAAAACAACGCATCAATTTACTTAACGGTGTAGTAATAGGTTTTGTAACGGGTGTGAGTGCTATCATCAGTCTTTTGTTGTTTTATGTAAATAAGCTGAGTGGAATAGAGAAGTTTCATTTCACCGGCAACCTCAGTAATGGAGTTTTGCTCTTCATCATTTTGCTGATAGTGGCCTATTGCATTTGGCAGGAAAAAATATTTAAGCAAAAGAACACCAATATTTTTGACTCGTTTGTAACCGGAGCAAAAGACGGGTTTACCACCGGCTTGCGCGTGTTGCCTTACATGGTAGCCATGCTGGTAGCGCTTAGTATATTCCGTAACTCCGGGTTAATGAACATCATTATGGACGGCCTTTCAGCTACCCTGAATGTGTTTGGCGTTGATCCGCAGATTATTCAGGCCATTCCAGTAGCTTTAATGCGGCCATTCAGTGCGGGTGGTTCACGCGGTTTTATGCTCGATGCCATGAAAACCTATGGTCCGGATAGTTTGGCCGGGCAGCTCAGTTGCCTGTTTCAGGGAGCTGCTGAAACTACTTTTTATGTAATTGCCTTGTATTTCGGCTCGGTAAACGTAAAAGAAACCCGTTACACGCTCAGCATCATGTTGCTGGTAGACCTGGTGTGTGTGCTTACTGCCATTGTGGTTTGCCGACTCTATTTCTAGGCTGAGTTCCAACCAAATAATAAAAAGCACAGGTTTACTGTGTGCATCGCGATTTTTGCAATAAATTCGCAGTTTAAGCAACAATAAAATTAGACCCCATGGCCTTAGAATTAACAGGAAAAATCGTTCAGAAGCTGAACAAAACAGAAGGCGTTAGTAAAGCCGGAAAAAACTGGAGCAAACAAGAATTCGTTATCGAAACACAGGAAACCTATCCTAAGAAAGTTTGTCTGAGTGTAATGAATGAAAAAGTGAGTGAGCTGGAGAAGTTCTCTCCCGGAACAGTTGTGACCGCTTCACTCAACATTGAATCACGTGAGTACAACGGAAAATGGTATACGGATGTAAAAGCCTGGAGAATTCAACCGGTGAGCGGTGGTGGTTCAGGTGCTGCTGACGATACTTTTTACCCTGATGCTGAGCCACCGTTTGCAGCAGATGAAGCAACGGACGATTTACCTTTTTAATACATGAGCAGCGAGCTTAAAATTTACAACACACTTAGCAGAGTAACCGAAAAATTTACTCCCCTGCACAAAGACCATGTGGGCATGTACGTATGCGGGCCTACCGTATACAGCAATGCTCACTTAGGCAATGCACGTACCTTCATTTCATTCGATGTTATTTTCAGGTATTTTCTTCATCTGGGGTACAAAGTACGTTATGTAAGAAACATTACGGATGCCGGTCATTTGGAAAATGATGCCGATGAAGGGGAAGATAAAATCAGTAAAAAGGCCAAACTCGAACAACTGGAGCCGATGGAAATTGTGCAACGTTACACCATAGATTTTCATGAGGTGATGAGCGCATTCAACGCACTTCCTCCCAGCATTGAGCCTACAGCTACCGGACATATCATTGAGCAAATAGAGATGACTAAAAAAATCATCGCCAACGGATATGCGTATGAGTCTAACGGAAGTGTTTATTTTGACGTAGCTAAGTTTGCAACAGAGTACAATTACACCGTACTCACCGGCAGAAACCTGGATGAGTTGCTCAACAATACCCGTGAGTTAGACGGACAAGAAGAGAAGAAAGGCCGTTTGGATTTTGCACTTTGGATAAAAGCGAAATCGGAACATATTATGCGTTGGCCAAGTCCGTGGGGAGAAGGTTTTCCCGGCTGGCACCTCGAGTGTTCGGCCATGAGTTCTAAATACCTGGGAGAAAAATTTGATATACACGGTGGCGGTATGGATCTGGCACCTACGCACCACACCAATGAAATTGCACAGAATATTGCCTGCAACCACAGCTCACCGGCCAACTACTGGATGCATACCAACATGCTTACAGTAAACGGACAAAAAATGAGTAAGAGTTTAGGTAACTCGTTTTTACCGTTTGAACTTTTTGCCGGAACGCATCAACTGTTGGAGAAAGGTTACAGTCCTATGGCTGTGCGTTTCTTTATGCTGCAGGCGCACTACCGCAGTACACTTGATTTCAGCAATGAAGCATTACAGGCGGCAGAGAAAGGATTTGCCCGATTGATGAATGCGGTAAAACTAATTCCGGGATTAAAAACTTCAGCACAATCAACGTCTGATATTGCCCAATTATCGGCTAGTGTGTATGCTGCAATGAATGATGATTTCAACACGCCCATTGCTTTGTCGCATTTGTTTGAAGGTGTGCGCATCATCAACAGTGTGAACGATGGAAAGGAAACCCTTACGGAAGAAGACAAGAAAGCATTACAAAAGCTGATGTTTGATTTTGTGTTCGATATTTTAGGTTTGAAAGAAGAGCAAGCGGCTGACAGCAATAAAGTAGACGGATTGATGCAAATGATTTTGCAACAACGCGTGGATGCAAAAGCCAGAAAAGATTATGCAGCCTCTGACCTCATTCGCGACCGGTTGAAAGAACTGGGCTTTGAAATTAAAGACGGCAAAGAAGGAACTACTTACACCTTTTCAGGGTAATTTTTTACAGGATGAAAACACTATCAGATATTTTTACTATAGCTACAGCAGGTACCCTGCTCATTTTTTCATCCTGTGCAAGTGATAGTAAACAACCGCCAGCTGATACAATAGCGGAAACAAATGGAACGACTAAAGCAGTAGTATACGCAGCTCCGCCATTCCATGCTGATTCAGCGTATTATTTTGTAGAAAAGCAGGTGAGTTTTGGTCCGCGCAATACCAACAGCCAAGGGCACAAAGCCTGCGCACAATGGTTAAGTGTAGAGTTAAAAAAGTATGCTGATAATGTAATTGAACAACGTGCTATGCTTAAAGCATTTGACGGTACGATGTTAAATGCAGTTAACTTTATTGCAGAGTTTAATCCCGAAAACAAAAAACGGATTTTGCTTTGTGCACACTGGGATACCCGCCCGTTTGCCGACCAGGACAGCAGCAGAGAAAACGAACCCATATTGGGCGCCAATGACGGAGGCAGCGGTGTTGGCGTATTACTGGAAGTGGCCCGTCAGTTAAAAGCAAAAAACCCCGGCATAGGGGTAGACATTATTCTGTTTGATGCTGAAGATTACGGACAGCCCGATGATAGTCCCTTGCCACGTGTGCCTGATTCGTATTGTTTAGGTTCGCAATACTGGGGCAAAAATAAACACCGCAAAGATTACGCAGCTGCATATGGCATATTGCTCGATATGGTGGGAGGTAAAGGAGCAAAGTTTGTGTGGGAGGCTACCTCTATCAACTTTGCACAATCTGTTTTAAGTAAAGTGTGGGGAGTAGGCAATGAACTGGGTTACGGAGGGTATTTTAACTATTTCCAGAAATCAGGAATTACCGATGATCATTTGTATGTGAACCAACTCACCGGGATTCCTACCATTGACATTATTGAACACAACACAAGTTCACAATCAGGCACCTTTCATCCGGCCTGGCACACCCACCATGATGATATGGATGTGATTGATGCGCAAACACTCAAAGCAGTGGGGCAAACTTTGCTTGAGGTTATTTACCGCGAGAAATAATTTCCTGAATTCAATTTCATCGTTTGTAAAAATCAGCTGAGGTATTTAGTAGCTTATGTGTATTTTTATGCATTGAAAACACATAAGCTTTTTCTTGTTTTTGTATTTCTGTGTTGTGTTAAACAAACTGCAGCACAAAGTCCGTTTATGTGGCACCTTACAGATACTGAAGGGCTGCCCAGCATGGAAGTATACAATATGTTGCAGGACAAAAAAGGGTTCATGTGGTTGGGTACAGATAACGGAGTGTGCAGGTATGACGGAAAACGTTTTACCACCTTTTTTCATCCCAAACAAAGAGGTAAAGCATTCTCTTTTCTGAGGGAAGATATTAAGGGGCGTATTTGGTTTGTAAATTTCTCGGGTCAGATTTTTTACATAGAGAATGGCAAAATGAATCTCTTCACGCTGTTTGAGAAAGAGTTTAAATCCAGCTTTCCTGTTATTCAGTTTGACTCGAAAGGACAGTTGTGGGTAGCATCTATCGGTAATCCTCTGTATTGTTATAAAGAAACATCATCAGGCTGGGTAAAAATCAAATCACTGCCCATAGGTAAGACCAATGGAAATATGTCCATTGATAATAATGACAACATATTACTGGTAGATTTTTCCAAGGGCTATACCTATATATCAAAGGGAGGAAAAATTATTAAGACAGGCCCAAAGCCAGAAAATGTTGGGTTGGTAAGATTTATACCTGAGCTCAATTCTTTTTGTTCATATAAGCGCTCGGTTCCCGAAGTATTTAATATCACGCGCAATCAACCGCTCAACATAGTATCCAAAACCGGTAAGAACAGCAAAGAAGATTTTATCAGCGATATTTTTATACCGGATACATCGCAGCTTTGGATAACCACTTATAACGGAGTGCGCATTTACCGGAAAGAACATAACAAATTTACAGAACAGATTTCTCTATTGCCTGATCATGCGATATCAGGAGTGCTTAAAGACCGGGAGGGAAATTTTTGGATAAGTACGTTAAAAAGCGGCATCTACATTTTGCCATCATTGCAGTTGTGGGCAGCTACCAAAGAAAACTCTCCCATGTCCGACAGCCGTGTATTTCGAATGGCTGCAACAAACAACGGAGATCTCTTTTTGGCCCACGGAAACGGAACTATTTCAGTATTTAATACACGTACCAAACAATTCGTAAAGCAAATTGTATTTCCCCTGAAAAAAGATATTGAAGATGTACGATTTAATTCAAGAAACAATGAGTTGTATGTGAGTTGTGTAAAAACATTCGTTTACAGTATTTCTGCAGGCAAAGTGACAGATCCGGGACTTAGCCACTCCTCAGTAAAACGATATGATTTTGATGAGGCAGGAAACGTACTTATTGCTACTTCTTTTGGAACCTATTTGCTGGAATATCAAAACGCTTTAAACAAGAGCCCCTGGTATACTAATTACTCACAAGGTATTACCCGCGTGGATAATCAACAGGTGATTCAATTTACTACCCAGCGTTCAAGCACTTGCCTTATCAATAAACAAGACACCACAATATGGGCCGGCACAACCAATGGACTGCTTTTTTACCACAACAACGTTGCCGGGGAACTGTTGTGGAAAGGTACCGATAAAATATTTTCAACAGACATTGAACAATCAAAAGATGGTACCATATGGGTGAGTACAGTTCAGCAGGGATTGTTTGCTATACGTAACAGAAAAATAGTGTTACACCTCACCCAAAAGAATGGTCTTCGCTCTGATTTTATACGTACACTATCTGTATCAGGTAACCAGTTGTGGTTTGCCACAGAGCGCGGGGTGCAAAGCTACAATAAAGGCAATGGAAAGATAACCTCGTTTACTACCGATGACGGACTTATTACCAATGATGTACTGGACATATTTCAACATGACGGGGTTGTGTATTTGGCTACATCAAAAGGCTTTCAATGGTTTGATACCGACAAGGTGCAACCCAATAAAGTGCGTCCGCTTATTTATATCACCGAGTTTGCTATTCAGGACAAAGACACGCAACTCAAAAATAATTTCGTGTTGCCATATTTTCAAAACAACATTACTTTCAGGTTCAATGGTTTTTCATTCAAAAGCGGCAAGGCAATGCGTTACAGTTATCGCTTGCTGGGATTAGATACCAACTGGTTAAATGCAAGCTCTGAAGTTACCTTTGCCCGCTACCCGTCATTGCCCCCGGGCGATTATACCTTTGAGGTGAAAGCCATAAATGCTGATGGCTATGAAAGTGAAGAACCCACATCTATATCCTTTGCAGTAGAAAAACCCTATTGGCAAAGCTGGTGGTTTTATTTGCTGGCCTTGTTATTTACTTCAGGTATTGTGAGTGTTATATTTCTGATTCGGATACGCAGTATTCGTAAACGGAATGAAGATGAACGCATCAAAGCTGACCTGGCTTTGGAAAAGAGTATGGTGGAGCATGATTTGCGAAGTTCTCAGTTGGTTTCGCTAAAGGCACAAATGAACCCCCACTTTGTATTTAATGCACTCAACTCCATTCAGGAGTATATTATGCTCAATGAAAAAACATTGGCCAATACCTATCTGGGCAAGTTTGCTGATTTGATGCGCATGACCCTTGACATATCCAGCCGTCAAGAGGTGAGTTTACAGGAAGAAGTAAAGTTGCTTACGTTATATCTTGAACTGGAAGCATTGAGGTTTGAGGAAAAGTTTTCTTATTACATCAACATCGAAAACAATGTACAGCAGTCATCCATTTATCTGCCCCCCATGCTTATTCAGCCATACGTTGAAAATGCCATTAAACACGGACTTTTACATATCAAAAACAACCGAATACTTCAGGTCACATTTGCTATGAAATCAGCAGGTTTGTTAATGGCTACTATTGAAGATAACGGCATAGGAAGAAAACGTTCTTTTGAGATGAGAAAATTCAGGCAACCCATGCATAAATCATTTGCTACAGGTGCCACTCAAAAGCGCCTTGAGCTGCTCAATTACAACCGTCCGAATGAGATTGTGGTAAAATACACCGACCTGAAAGATGAGAACGGTTTTGCATCGGGAACACGGGTGGAGCTGAGCATTCCCGTAAACATAGAATAGCTGTGTTGCTTCATGAGCATCAAATCTCATTACATGAAACAGGAGAATTATTTCATGATATAGAGTAGTTTTGTGCGAATGCTGAACTGCGTAATAATAGATGATGAAGGAAAAGCCCGTAGAATTCTTGAGGCTATATTGAAGGAACACTGTCCCGAGTTACAAGTGGTGGCAACGGCTGAAGATGTACCCTCAGGTGTAAAGATAATTCAGAAACACAATCCCGATATTATTTTTCTCGACATTGAAATGCCTGGTTATACCGGATTTCAACTGCTTGAGTTTTTCGAAAACCCCGGCTTTGAGGTTATTTTCACTACCGCATACAGCGAATATGCTTTGCAGGCCTTTCAGGTTTCGGCTGTTGACTATTTGCTTAAACCCATACAAATTAATCAGTTGAAAATTGCTGTTGAAAAGGCCATACGCATGCACGGCAACTCGCAGGTAATTGAACGGCTTACCGCACTTAAAGAAAATCTCGAAGAGAAAACACTACAGAAAATTGCCTTACCTGTTTCTGAGGGCTTGCGCTTTGTGCCGCTCAAAGATATACTCTACCTTAAAGCTGATGGCTCGTATACCAACATCTTTCTGACGGACGGTAACCGTATTTTAATCAGTAAAAAGATTAAAGAATTTGAGAACATACTTTCACCACGCAATAATTTCTACCGCACCCACCGTTCCTACATTGTGAATCTGGCTCGTATTAAAAATTACATCCGGCAAGATGGCGGATACATTGTAATGGAAAACGGAGAGGAAGTTGATCTCTCCCGCGAGCGAAAAGAAGAGTTTCAGCAACTCATAGAGCACAATAAAATTTGATTTTCTATACTTGAATTTTGCTCTGGTTCCTGTCGTCACTAACCCACTAACTCAAATAAGCCGATATACGTTTCATAACCTGAATGTATCTCACTGTTGATGCGATTTTCATTATCTCAATTGGAATAGGCACATACCGGATAAAGTTCATTTCTTCACTAGTCATGAGGTGATACAAACTAAGAAGACGCTATCTTTTTTTACCCGAAGGGGGGAAGTTATAAATAATTGTGAAAGATGCTCCGTACTGGTTTAAGAAATTTCCCTCGTTCACCCTACCCAATCCGGGTACAAAATAACTCTGGTATTTATTCCCGCCACCAGAGGAGGTGTAGAACGGAGATTGAGAGGGCGATAGAGAACCCAAAAATGAGTTGTAGTGCAGAGCAGGAATTACCCTGAAATATTTGAAGGTCAATTGACCACCCACTTGTATTTGAAGAGCATCCAGAACAGAATTATCTAAACGTAATGGTCTTTTGACTTTTGTGCCCCAAAATTGATTAAGGATTTCGATGTTGCCACGCTCGCTGTAAAAACTTCTTATATAATTAGTCCCAAAAACAAAAGAAACTTCCCTGCTTTTTACCAAAGGAATAATCAATCCGGCACCAGGCATAATAAAGCTGCCCTTGCTGGTATAACCTCTTACATTATTATATACTTTATCTTGTCCAAAGTGTATATGCCCGCCCCCCATTTGAACATAAAGAATACCCTTATATTCATAGCGAAGTATAGAACGGTGACCAAGACATCCGGTAAAATTTAGAAGAAGATCAGTACCAATGGAGATGGAATGCTTTGGGAAAAAGTTCACCGTATCAGCCGGTGTTAGAGCTTTTGCCGTATAAAAAAAGGAGGAAAGAAATAGTGTAATTGCTATTAGTCTCATGGCAGCATAATGTAATACGGAGAGATAATGCTACTACTGTCCAGTGTGCTTTCCTTTATTCTTATGTTGCTGATGGTGTAAGCGAACCCACACCCCATATTTTCATAACGCACTTCAGTAGAGTGACCATAAACCAAAGTATCAAAAATCGTTGAATTGTTTTGATAGATAACAAATACAGAAATACTATCGGCAGGGTTAAGAAAAATTTCATACTCGTTGTAACCAGTCAATTCAGCTAAAGGGCTTACAGTTACAGGACCGTTCGGAGTTATAGCTGTCAGCTTGGATATATAGTGACTGCTATAAGAGATTTGCAATCTCAAAGGATCAGGGTTCTCGCTTTTGCAAGAGCATGACGAGTAAAAGAATACTGTCAGACTAAAACAAGAAAGGCAAAATTGTTTAAATGAAAATGCCATATATATCCAAAGATATAAAATATCACAGACACTTGAATTTCATAATATTCTCACAGCATACCCCTCAAATCAACTTATAATACGTCTTCAGCCACCTGTCGGGCACCTCATCGTTGCAGGCGGTTTCGTAATCTTTGTAGGAGCAGGGAACTAAGTAGCTTCCTTTTTTAGCAGATTTTTCTACCGGGTAAGGTACTTCCATCCACCAGCGGTCACTCTTCAGGCTTTTGAAAAACACTACCTCGTGGCTGCTGTTGTTAAATGTAATGCGGTAGGTTTGAAAATCATTGCTCTCTGTAGCAGGGTAATCGTATTTGCGGCTGTGCACTCCGTCAACAAAATACCATAGCATTTGTGCTACAAGTTTTGCAGTTTGTTGCTGCCGGTCAAGGTGAGGAATTAAACCGTACAGGCCAAAAGAACTTAACTCATTGCTGATACCTGCATAGCGGGCCAGCTGGCAGGCTTCGTCTCCGCCAATACCATTGGGAGAACCGTTTTCCTGAGCAGGAGCATCAGGTAAACGGATGGCTGAGAGGTTGAAAATACCTATGTCGGCATCGCGAAACAGGGGTTCAGCCTCTTCACTGTTTTTTCGCAGGTTACCCAGTCGCATGGCATCAAAGTTCATGCGGTTAAAGGTGGCCACACTTTCCTCTTCACAAAAGTACGACTGGTAACCTAAGTGGCAAATGTTAAACAGGTAGTTTGGCTCGTGCAGGATGATATTGCCTAAATATGGAATAGCCTCTTCGTTGTGTTCAGGTGCGCTCAGTTCGATGCGTGAATCAACACTTACCAAACGCAGGGTGCGGGTATGTTTTTCATAAGCCCGGTATTGAGCGTAGGCCAGATCAACTGAACCACCCAGCACTATAAGTACCTTCTTTTTTTCCAATGCCTCTTTGGTAAGTTCACACAGGGCATAATGTGTATCGTTAATGCTTTCTCCGGCCTCAATGTTTCCCAAATCGGCCACGCTCAGGTGTTCCTGGTGGTTAATGAGCCGGTACAGTTCAGCACGAATAGCATCAGGGCCTTGGGAAGCACCGTTCATGTAGTCGGTGCCGCGATCATCTTTCACCCCTACCAGCCATATTTTGCAGCTGTCGGTATCAGGAAAAGTTTCACCATGTATCAGTGCGCCCCTAAACCAGCTGCGGGCTGAAGTAGTGTCGAGTTGGCTCAATAAGGTTGACGGAACGGGTTTTAAAAATTCAGCACTGTTCATGGAAAAGTAGTTTACGGTATTTACAGGCAAATAAGCCTATTTTTGCCCGGTTTCAGAGCATAAGAAATCAACTAATCAACAATGATTCTAGTAACAGGCGGAACAGGTTTTTTGGGTGCACACGTAGTGTGCGAACTGCTGGAAAATAACCGGCAGGTAAGGGCCATAAAGCGCGCCACATCTACGTTACAGGAGTTCAACTATATTTTTAGCATACGGTTTGCCCACCTTACTGAGCAGGAAAAAGCACAAAAACTCACTCTGCTAAATTGGACACCTGCCGATTTGCTCGATGTTCCTTCGCTCGAAGAAGCAATGGAGGGTGTTGAACAGGTATATCATGTTGCAGCAATGGTGTCATTTGTGGCCAAATATGCCGAAGAGATGCAGCAGGTTAATGTACAGGGCACCATCAATGTTGTAAATGTAGCACTTTATGCCGGGGTGAAAAAGTTGTGCTATTGCAGTTCCATTGCTGCTTTAGGAAGAGCCGAAAGCGGGTTGACCATAGATGAAAAAACTACCTGGACCGATTCAGTACTCAATACCAATTATGCCATCAGCAAGTACCGTGCAGAGCTGGAAGTGTGGCGGGCGGGAGAGGAAGGACTGAATATAGTGATGGTAAACCCCGGAGTAATTATAGGGGAAGGAGATTGGCGCAAAGGCTCTTGTAAGATGATGGCAACATCAGCGAAAGGGGTTCCTGTATACACGGAAGGCATAAACGGTTATGTGGATGTGCGTGATGTGGCCAAAGCCATGTTTTTATTAACTGAAAGTGATATCAGTTATGAACGCTTTGTGCTGGTGTCGGCTAACATTTCATTCAAAGAGTTTTTCTCCATTACCGCAAAGGCAACGGGCAAAAAGGAACCAAAAATAAATGCACCGAAATGGTTGGTCAACATTGCCGTAATGGCAGATGCATTACGTGCGCTTGTTTCAGCAACTTCGCCCTTGCTCACGCGCGAAACGGCCCGGGGTATGTACAACCGGTTTTTTTACAAAAGCGATAAGTTTACCCATGCATTAAACTTCCGGTTCACCCCCATAGAGGAAACCATTATCCGCAGCAGCAAAGCATATCTGCAAGATAAAATTTGATCTTCGCTTATTACAAAACAAGCTTAAAACTGTATATTTGATTATCTATTCAGCAGGTATGCGAAGTCGTTTTATTGAGCAATTATTTTTTCTTTTAGCCGCAGTTATTATGCTGAGTACCTCTTGTAAAAAAGATACGCAGGATATACAAACAACACCTCAGCCACCTTCAGGTAAAGTAATGGTAAACATAGGTGGATATGCAGGTGCAACCCCGCTGGTGTACGGTGATGTTTACACAAATGCAGCCGGTGAAAAATTTAAAGTGAGTTTATTCCGATATTACCTTACTAGCCTGGTGCTGGAAGGCGAAGGCAACACACCCGATTATGTTCAGCCGGAAAGTTATTATCTGATAGACCACTCCGGAGCTAACGCTGTTTACAGTTTTGTACTGAACAATGTTCCTGCGGGAACATACAAGTCAATTCGTTATACCATTGGGGTGGATAGTTTACGCAATGTTTCAGGAGCCCAAACGGGAGCACTGGACCCTGCAGCCGGAATGTTCTGGACCTGGAGCAGCGGGTACATTCAATTTAAAATCGAGGGCTCTGTTGTTAACCCGGCCGCAGATTTTATTTACCATGTGGGCGGATTTGAGGGATCCTTTAACCCGTTAAGTACAACCGTTACAAGTTTCAATCAATCGCTCAGCATTTCTACAGGTGTCACAAAAAAGCTTAACCTGAAGGCCGATGTTCTGGAGGTATTTAACTCACCCGCAGTATGGGAAATAGCTTCTGTGCTTACCATAATCAACAGCGATGGTAACTCAAAACAGTTGGCCAACAACTATGCTGACATGATTAAGTTTATTTCAATAACCGATTAATTTTTTGAAAATATGAAGTACCATTTATTTGCCCTCATTTTGTTGTTAAGCGTGTTGTCTTGTCGTCAAAAAGAAGTAGAAGAAACAATTGCTCCTACTTATAGTGGCAGACTCAATATTAACCTGAATCATTTGGTGGATACCAACACCCTGCACTTAGATACCTCCTGGTATGTAAATGCTGCTGGCGATAGTATGCGGGTGAGTTTATTTCGGTACTATATTTCAAATATCAAGTTGTTAAAAGGAACCCAGAGCTGGTCAATAAACAACAGTTATTTTTTAGTGGATGAATCAATGCCACTAACCAAAACGATTCAACTGAGAAATTTACCGGAGACGGAGTATGACGGCATTGAATTTATCATAGGGGTTGACAGTGCGAGAAATATGTCGGGGGCACAAACAGGGGCACTCGACCCGCAAAATGATATGTTCTGGGGCTGGGCCTCAGGCTACATTTTTCTCAAAGCAGAAGGGTATTACAGAGACAGTTTGGAAAGAGGTTTCAGCATTCACGTGGGAGGATTCAAATACCCCAACAATGCCATTCGTAAAGCAACCATTTCTTTCGGATCACAGAAGTTGTATTTGGGTGCAGGTTTAAAACAATTGAATTTGAAAGCCAATCTGAACGAGATGTTTAAAACCCCGCTCACACTTTCATTGAAGAATATATACAGTATTCATGAGCCAGGTGTCAATGCGGTGAAATATGCAGATAACTATGCCGATATGTTCAGTTTTGGTTCCATTCAATGAGAAAATGGTGCGCATTAGTTTTATTTTTAGTTGTTACAGCCTGTGGGCAAAAGGTTCAGTCACCGCAGCAAATAACACTTGCGTTACCTGCACATTTTCCGTCTCCGGTTTATTCGTTTCAGGATAATCCGCCCACTTCAGAAGGAATTGCTTTAGGCAAAAAACTTTTTTACGACCCTTTGCTTTCGTCAGACAGTACTATTGCCTGTGCCTCATGTCACCACCTTGAAAGGGCGTTTAGTGACGGAGGAAAAATGTTTAGTATAGGAGTTAACGGAAAACTGGGAAGACGTAATGCCCCGGGCATATTCAATGTGTTGTGGCATCCGCACTTTATGGCTGACGGAGGTGTGAATCACCTGGAAGTAATGCCCCTGGCCCCCATTACGGATACGCTCGAGATGAATGAAAAAATCAGTTCGGTTAACCAAAAAATTCAGCGTAGTAAGTTTTATCCGGCTTTGTTTAAAACAGCGTTTGGCAGCGACAGTATTACTACCCGTAAAGTGATGTTGGCGCTGGCCCAGTTTATGGGTAGTATCATTTCAGCTGATGCACGGTATGATCAGGTAAAAGCGGGGAAAGCAAAATTTACGCAGGAAGAAGAACAGGGAGAAAAACTTTTTATGCAACAATGTTCAGGTTGCCACGTTGGAGTTTTGTTTACTGATTTCAGTTTTCGCAACAACGGACTCAGCAGTGATTTCTCTGACCCGGGCAGAGCACGCGTAACCAGTAACGAAAGTGATGAAGGAAAATTTAAAGTACCCTCTTTGCGTAACGTAGCACTGACATCACCCTATATGCACGATGGCCGTTTTGCATCATTAAACGAAGTGTTGAATCATTACCGTAACCCGATGAAACAATCGGCAACTTTAGATAAAGAACAACTCAGTAAAATCAATTTATCTGATAAGGAGTCCAAAGCAGTACTTGCATTTTTACGCACACTTACTGATTCGGGTTTTATTCGCAACCGCGCTTTTTTACCTTAGTTGGAGGTTAAGCGTACCTCTTCAATTTTTTGCGTGAGTTGATTGATGCGAAAGGCAACAAAATAAATGGGAATCTCATCTGCATCATATACACCAAAAGTTTGTGAGTAACCGTGGTTGGTTTCTGAAGCGTGGTTAATCGCATATTTTTTGGGCAGCTTCATGTTACTTTTTAATGCCTTGTTTACTTGTGCAGGAGAATAGGTGTTGTCGGTACCGTCAAAAACAAACAAAACCTCATCTGCCAGAAAAGGAGTTAAATCAAATTTTTTGAGTGCGCTTTGCAGCTGAGGCGTTTTATTGTAATTCTCAAATTCTTTGATTTTATCTTGTGCACCGGCAGCAAAAGCAATCAGCATAAAAGAAAAAAGAAACCATTTTTTCATAAAGAGGAATAAAAATTTAGTGCAATTATGCAGAGAATTAACGCATGAAGTCAAGCGGTAGTGTTACAAAAAATTGACATATTCCCGTATTTGCTTGCTTATTGTTCAAAAACAGGGGTTTGCGATATACATTTAGGGCCTGAAATTTGCCAACACTACCGTTATGCGTTTATACAAGGCTAAAATTATTTCTCTCGGAGTGCTTTTATTCCTGTTAGGGCTGATGCAGCTGTTTACTTTCAGCAGCCCTACAGAGCAGGATAAGTTTCAGGGGGAATTCAACAAACATTACCGCATTTTCTCTATTAACTTACCGCAGAATATTGATTTTGCCGGTGAACGTTTACCCATGCATGATTTTGAAGTGCGCGAAAGACTGGACAAAGAATTATTGGTGAATACCTATTGGCAGTCCAACACCTTATTAATGCTCAAAAAAGCCAACCGTTATTTTCCGGCCATTGAGCGTTCTCTCAAAAAGCACGGTATTCCTGAAGATTTTAAATACCTCTGTCTGGCTGAAAGCGGGTTGAGTATTGTTACGTCTCCCGCAGGCGCACAAGGTTATTGGCAGTTTATGGAAGAGACGGGTAAAAAATTCGGCTTAGAAATTACAGAGGAAATAGATGAGCGTAATCACCTGGAGAAAGCGACAGAAGCAGCTTGCAGGTACTTTAAAGAAGCCTACCGTGAATTTGGTAACTGGACCCTGGTGGCAGCCTCGTACAACATGGGCATCACAGGGCTGCGCAAACAACTCAACAACCAAGGAGTAGATTCTTATTATGATTTGTATCTTAACACAGAAACCTCGCGCTACGTGTTGCGTTTAATGGCGATAAAAGAAATTTGTTCCAACCCGCGCAAGTATGGGTATTATGTAAGAAAATCGCATCTGTATTTTGAAGTTCCGACCATAAAAATAGAAATAGATTCGGGCATCAGCAACCTGGCAGATTTTGCACTGAAGAACGGTACCACATACAAAATGCTCAAACAACTTAATCCGTGGTTACGTAAACCTTACCTTACCAATGCTGAAGGGAAGAAATATTTTATAGAATTGCCCAAAGAAAAAAATGTGGATTTAGCCGGGCATTACCTTACAGGTGATTCAGCAGATTTAGAAGAAGAGTTTATGCTGGAAGAAGAACCGGCCAAACCATACGAAGAGTTTATTATGATCGAGTACACCGTTGAGAAGAATGAGGACATCAATGATGTGGCCAAGAAATTTAATGTGAGTGTGCCCGATGTGATGAAGTGGAACCAGATGGCAGAAACCTACATTAAAAAAGGACAGAAGATACGTATACTACAGCACCGCTAAACTACTTCAGTTTTATACGCATTAAAAAATCGTCTTCTATCTTACTGCCCAATTGAAATTTGCGGGTGTCAAAAATTTCCCAGCCAAACTGTTTATAAAAGTCAATGGCCTTGGTGTTGTGTTGCCACACACCCAAACACATCCAGTCAAATTTTTCGTGTACGGCAGCAACAATGCTTTGCTGCATGAGTTTTTTGCCCACACCTTTACCAAGATAATCCTGCAACACATAAATTTTTTCCATCTCCATTACACGGTCACCTTTCATTTGCTCCACAGGTACGTCCAGCAATAGTTTGGCATAACCCACGGCTGTGTTATTGTATTCAGCGAGGTAATAAAACACATCGGGCTTTTCAAGATTAGCTTTTACTTTTTCAGGAGTGTAAGTAGAGCTAAGGTACTTGTTCATGTCTTCTTCCGTTTGAAAAGTATGGAAGGTATCGTAAAATGTTTTGGCTCCAAGTTCTGCTAAAGCAGCCGCATCGGCTACATTCGCTTGTCGGATGTGCAGTTCCATTATGAGTAATACTTGTGTTGAATAATATTTTCTTCAATCATCCACGGTACCAGGTAGCGGATGGACTTTCCTTTTTTAACTGCTCTGCGGATAAAGGTGGAGGAGATGTTGAGCAAGGGTACATCAAATACCTGCACATTGGGGTGGTCGGCCAGTTCCGAACTATCAAAGCCCTCTCTGCGATAAACAAACACAGGGTAATCGTTCAGCAACTTTTCGTACTCTTTCCACAGGTGCAAAGATTGTAAATTATCGGCCCCCATAATTAAAGTGAAGGTATGCTCAGGGTAGGCTTTGTGCAGGGCATCCATAGTCAATATGGTGTAAGAAGGACGTTCCAGTGCAAATTCAAAATCAGAGGCTTCAAAGCGGTCATCATACTTTATGGCATCACGCACCATTTCCAAACGAATGTGTTCATCCAGTAAATCGCCTTTTGCTTTCAGTGGATTGTGCGGAGATACCATAAACCACACCTTGTCAATAGAACTGTATTCTACCATGTGGCTGGCAATAATGAGGTGTCCGCAATGCAAAGGATTGAATGAGCCGAAAAATAAACCGATATGCATTTTAGTTTAGGTTGATAAATGTTTGAACCATTTGCTCCGCTTCTTTTAACGTGTCTTTCAGCACGTCATTCACCAGCACTAAATCAAACGCACTTTCAAATTTTAGTTCCTGAATGGATTTTTCTACTCTGCGTTCTACATCGGCAGGTGTGTCGGTGGCGCGGGCTTGCAGGCGTTGTCTTAATACGTCTACAGAGGGTGGTTTTACAAATATAGCCAGCGCCCGTTCACCCAATATTTTTTTCAGGTGCAATCCGCCTACCACATCTACATCAAACACCACTACCTTTCCCTCGTCCCATTTTTTTTCTACTTCACTGCGCAGTGTACCGTAAAATGTACCGGCATACACTTCCTCATATTCTATAAAATCTCCTGTTTGTACTTTTTGTTCAAACGCTTCTTTACTCAAAAAATAATAATCTTTTCCGTGCTCCTCATTTCCTCTGCAAGGGCGGGTAGTAGCTGAAACAGAAAACGCGAGCTGAGGGTTAACCGATAATAAATGTTTAACTACGGTTGTTTTACCGGAGCCTGACGGAGCAGAAAAAATAACAACCTTTCCTTCTTTCATTAAATGATATTGCTGAGTTGTTCTTTAATTTTTTCGAGTTCGTCTTTCATTTGCACAATCAGTTTTTGAATGGCAAAGTAGTTAGCCTTTGACCCCATGGTATTAATCTCTCTTCCCATTTCCTGTGAAATGAATCCGAGTTTTTTGCCGGAAGAATCTTCTTTCATGGTTTGCAGAAAATAATTGCAGTGATTATTTAAACGCAACTTCTCTTCAGCAATATCAATTTTTTCAATGTAGTAAATCAGTTCCTGTTCAAAGCGCGTAGCATCAATTTGTGATTTTTCTACAAAGGCTTCCACATCGCTGTTTATTTTCTGACGTATGTGATTCATGCGCTCAGGTTCCAAAGCGGCCACTTCATCAGCCATCTTGTTTATTTTGCCTACCAATTCACTTATCTCTCTTTCGGTTTCTTTACCTTCCTGTTTTCTGAATGAATCAAAGTTAATGTAGGCTTTTTGCAGCACCTCTTTAATTTGTAACCACTCTTCATCACTCAGCTCTTTTTCGCTCAACTGAAGCGCATTGGGTATGTTAAACAACGAGCCGGTGAGCGTACCCTGTGAAATGCTCAGGCGCTCTTCAATGTGCCGTATTTCATCCAGGTAAAAATTGACTACCTCTTTGTTGATGGGTTGCAAAAGATCGGCTGTGTTTTTAAGTTCAACAGAAATATTCAGTGTTACTGAACCGCGTTCAAGTAATTTCTGATACTGGTTGCGGATCTCAATTTCTTTTGATTGCAGCAGCTTGGGCATGCGCAGGTTAACGTCAAGAAATTTTCCGTTCAAACTTTTGAATTCAGCTTTTACACTGAACTTGTCATAGTCTCCCGTAGCCTGGCCATAGCCGGTCATTGATTTAAGCATGTTGTCGTGTTGGTTTACTTACTAAATAAACTCCGGCAAATATCAGCATTGTAAAGCTAAATTTGGCTATGGTTAATTCATCGCGTTGAGAAAGGATGGCAATAAAGGTTGCCAAAACAGGTTGCAGGTAGATGTAGGAGCCCACCAGCGAGGGGGTAGCATGCCGCAGTGCCCAGGCATTAAGCAGGTAGGTAAGGAAAGTAGTCCCTATGGCTACAAAGGCAATGTAGAGCATTATTTTTGGTGGCATATCGGCCCAGTTAATTTCAGTAAACTGGTTAAATCCAAAGGGCAAAACCAAAAGTGTTCCCATCAAAAAGGTCCATTTGCTTACAGTAAACGGATGGTATTTTTGCATCAGCGGTTTGGCATACACCAGATAAAACGAATATATAATGGCGTTGATGGTGACCATCAAATCACCAAAAGCGGTAGAAGAACTGAAGTCGAACTGTGTGCCGCCAATAAGCATGGCCGCACCCGATGCTGCAAGGAAAACGCCACTCCCTCGCGTAAGTGTGATTCTCTCCTTAAGCAGCCAGGCCGCAAACACTACTACAAAGATAGGTGTGCAGGTCATGAGCACCGCTCCGTTGATAGGTGTGGATAATTTGAGTCCGTTAAAAAACAGCAGCATATTAAAACCCACCCCGAATACACTGCACAGAGCCAACTTATACAAATCTTTTTTATCGTGCACCTTTTCTTTGATGAACAATGTATGAAATAGCAGAAAAAGGGCAGCAGCCGTACCCACACGAAGTAGTATGAAAGCAGAAGGACCCACATACCCGTTCATTACCTCTTTGGCAATGGTGAATGTAGCTCCGTACAATGCGGATACCGTAAAAAGAGCAAGGTGAACCTGCACATTTTTATTCATGGCGCGAAGGTAAGGTTTTGAGGATATATGCACTATTGCCGGAATATGCAGTTTGCGACTTACATTGGCTGTTCATTTAAAACGAAACGCGTGAGGAATTCAGCCGACAGCCTCCTTCCTATTGATGCTCCCGAAGCGGATTATTTATACATCAGTGCCTCACAGCTAACAGCTTTTGGTAACGGATTATATACAGCCATCAACATTTATAAGGACGAGATAATAGCTGTTTTTAAAGGTGAAGTATTAACCCAGCGGCAAGCTGTAGCCAGAGCTGTTAAAGGCAACGACAAATATTTTATTAACCTGCCCGATGGAACGATACTGGATTCGATGAAGGTAAAGTGTTTTGCCAAGTATGCAAATGATGCCACAGGCTTTGCGCATTCAGGGTTTAAAAACAATGCCGAAATTTCCTTGGATGACAACAGCGAGGTGTGTATTGTAGCTATTCGGAATGTTAAAGCAGGAGAAGAGTTGTTTTGCAGCTACGGTAAAAGGTATTGGAAAAAACATGGCTAAACAGAGTAGTGCGAAAAGACAGACTAGCTGATAAAGAGCCGCATTTTTTCATCTGTTTGATTTACCCGTTCTTTGCGTAATGCCATTTATAACACAGGCCGTTGTTGTACTGTATTTATGCTTTTTGTTGCTTTCGGTTTTTATTCCCTCCTGGAAGGCCAACAGTTCAGCAGAGTACATCTCAGCAGGACGAAAACTCACCTTATTCCCGTTTGTTGCCACGCTGGTTACAACCATGTACGGCTGGATCAACGGCATTGGTCAGCTGTATGCGGAGTACGGAGTATCAGCTTGGTTATTTCTGAGTTTACCTTATTCGTTGTTTGCCGTGGTGTTTGCATTTTGGTATGCTGCCAAAGCACGCAACAGCAGTTTTCAAACCTTGCCCGACTTACTCGATTTTCATTACGGTAAAAAAGTAGCTGGTTTGGGAGCCTTGCTTATTGTGGTGTTTACCGCACCCGCCATGTACCTTCTCATGACCATGCAAATTCTGCATTTTATATGGCCGGTAAATAAGATAGTGCTTATTGTAATTGTCACCATAATTTCTACACTATACATTTTGCGCGGAGGGTTAAAGGCCGTGGTGAAATCAGATGTGATACAATTTGTGCTCATGTTCGGAGGTTTTGTACTGGTACTGTATCAACTTTATGCAATCTACGGAACGGCCCCTTTGCATTCTCTACCCGCAGATAAAACAGCCTTCAGTTCCGGTCCTTCGGGTTGGTATGTGGGCTCCTGGTTTTTATTTGCAGCCGTAGTACTTATTGACCCCAATTATTACCAACGTGTTTATTCAGCACAATCTGTTGCAACAGCCAAATACGGTTTACTGTTAAGTGTGTTGTGCTGGACCATCTTTGATTTTTTAGCAGCTACCACCGCACTTTACGCCATTCATATTTTACCCGCAGATACCGATACTTCTTCCATCTACTTGTCGCTGGGTTCACTCGCGCTTTCTCCTTTAGCTGCCGGTGTTTTTTTTACTGCGATACTGGCTACGGTTATTTCCACCGCCAACGGATTTTTGTTTACCTCCTCCATCAGCATTTCCAAAGATTTGTTGCATCGTAACGGTTGGTTCAGTTCACAAACTATTGAGCAACTCACACCCAAAGTTATTTTGTTCGTAGCTTTTGTGAATGCAGTGTTGTGTGTGGTATACCGAAACAACACAGCCGTAGACTTGTTTTTTGATTTGGCTCCATACGCGGTTAGCGCACTGCTGCTCCCGGTGCTGCTTTCGTATACCCGGTTTAAACTTCCAGGTAGGGCGGTTTTGGTGCAGAGTCTTCTCAGCTTGGCTGGGGCTTTTTTGGCCAATGTGTACACTATACAGTATTACGGTGCACAGTTTACTTATGCAGTTGTGTATATAGGCTTAACAATTTCTTTACTTTGCCACATCGTTTTATACCACATTGGCTCACGCACCTAAAATATCTCCTGTACTGCCGGTAACATTTAAAGGATGGTTGCTCACCTCCGTGCTTAAATGTTTATTCGGAGTATTGCACTTTTTTAAAAAGAAGGAGTGGAGCTTACCGGTAAAAAACTTTGAAGAAAATCCGTTCAGCATGACGGATATGGACGCGGTGTACCTGGGATACAAGTACTATTACCATCCGCACCAGGAGCCGGAGGAAGGTTTTGATGCCCGCACCTTTTTTAAACAACAGCAATTAGATTTTTCAGTCAACGATAATTTTAAAATTACGCAGTCCATTACCCTGCACGCGGGTGGAGATTTAATGCCGTACAAGTGGCTCAACCGCGAGTCAACCAAATACCTGTGGGACGAAACGGGTGACTTTTTCTTCGGAGCAGATTTGGTTTTTGCTAACCTGGAAACACCTGTTAATACGCGCAAACCATTGCAGGCTGTTCCAGAAGTGATGTTGAATGACATGTACTTCAACGGTTCGGAAGAGTTGTTTCACATTTTTAGTGGTAACGGAAAACACAAAGGTTACGATGTGCTCAGTATTGCCAATAACCATTCTTTGGACATGGGCAAAAAAGGCATTGTGCGTACAATGGAATTTTTACGCGAGCAGGGCGTGGAGTATTGCGGTGCAGCATTGTCTGAAGCACACTTGAATAAATTCCCCATTATTGAACGCAAAGGAATTCGTACCGCATTTTTGTCGTACACCTATTCGCTCAACAAATTACTTACTCCGGTTGACAAGCCCTGGTTAGTGAATTTATTACCGCTCAACACGCCCGATGCAGACATTGACCTGATTAAACAGCAGTGTAAAATGGCCCGCAAAAAAGGGGCTGATTTTATTGTGGTCTCTGTACACTGCGGCAATGCCTACCAAACGTATCCTTCCAAAAATACCACAGAGTTATTCCAACGCATATTTACTACCTGCGGAGCGGATATTATTCTGGGCGGACATCCGCATAATGCACAGCCCATGCAGTCGCTGGAGTTTACCGACCCAATCACAGGCAAACACAAAAAAGGTTTTGCTATTTACTCTCTGGCTGATTTTGTGGCCTACGATATTTTTACCTGGTGCCACATGCCGGTTATGCTGGAGTTAAAACTGAGCCGCGGACTTAAAAATGATTTACATGAAACACGCATCACTGGTATAAAAGTGTTGCCTGTTTATAATTACTACAACAAACAACAGGATAAGTTTCGCTTTGTGCCGCTGGAGCAAGCCTACACCTCACGAAACAGTTATACCAACAGGCAAAAGCAGGAGATAGAACACCTGCATTATTTCTGTCACCACTATTTCCTTCCGGAGAATTCGTCCGGGTTGTTGCTGTAAACATTCCCGTTTACCGACCCGAACCTCACTTTAACCTTCAGCACAAACTTTTGGCCTTTTTGGATGTATTTACTACACAAAGTTAACCCACTTTTGCCGCATGTTTCCCCAACGCAAAAAACGTATGATCATAACCCTTTCCATTTTAGCGGTACTTGCACTTTTAGTTTTGCTGTTCTTTAATCAAAAACAATTTGGTCGTTTACCCTCGGGCAAAAGACTCGAACGCATAAAACAATCACCCAACTACCGCGATGGCAGTTTTCAGAATTTATCTCACACCCCTGATTTGGCCGAAGGTGCGCATACCCTGAAAATTCTTAAAGCCTTTTTGTTTGATGCAAAAGACAGGGAGCCTTCAGGAGCAGTGCCCTTTGTTAAAACAGATTTGAAAAACCTGAGTGATACCGCCCCGCAAATTGTTTGGTTTGGCCACTCATCTTACTTATTAAAAATAGAAGGGAAGAACATATTGATAGATCCGGTGTTCAGCGGCAACGCCTCTCCGGTGTCTTTTTTTGCCAAGAGTTTTACAGGCAGTAATGAGTACAGCATTGATGATTTTCCTTTTATAGATGCCGTTATTATTACACACGATCACTACGATCATTTGGATTACAAAACCATTTTGCAGCTCAAAGATAAATCACACCATTTTTATACCTCGCTAGGTGTGGGCGAACACCTCAGTTATTGGGGTATTGAGGAGGGCCGCATAACGGAATTCGACTGGTGGGACAGCATTAAAGTTACCTCTGCCATACAACTTACCGCTGCACCTGCAAGACATTTTTCCGGTCGCAGGTTCAAAAGAGGACAGTCACTTTGGTCATCTTTTATTGTGCAAACACCGGAGCACACCATTTACCTTGGTGGTGACAGCGGATACGATACTCACTTTAAAACAATCGGAGAGAAATATGGTCCTTTTGATTTAGCTATTCTGGAATGCGGACAATACAACGCCTGGTGGCCTTACATTCACATGATGCCGGAGCAAACGGTACAGGCGGCAATAGATTTAAATGCCAACGTATTGATGCCTGTGCACTGGGGAAAATTTACTTTAGCTTTACACGATTGGAACGAATCGGTGGAGCGGGTAACCAAAGCAGCTAAGGAAAGTGATGTAACATTAACTGTCCCCATGATAGGGCAAACCGTTTCCGTTCCTGCACATTACCCCGATAGTGTGTGGTGGAGTTTCTGATGCAACTATATTTGTACTTATTCAACTAATACTATATCCATGAAAAAAATAGGAATTATCGGCTCAGGTATTGTGGCCCAAACACTCGGCAAAGGATTTATTCAACACGGCTACGAGGTAAAGCTAGGCACACGTGATGCCGCAAAATTAAACGACTGGGTAAGTCAGAACGGAGCGAATGCTTCAGTTGGTTCTGTGGAAGAGGCTGCTGCGTTTGGTGAGTTGGTGGTGTTGGCCGTAAAAGGCGATGTAGCCGAAAATCTGGTTAAACAACTGGTACCTCACCTCTCTTCAAAAGTGGTGATAGATGCCACTAATCCCATTGACCACACAAAGGCTCCCGTAAACGGTGTGTTGCCTTTTTTTACTGATTACAATGAATCACTGATGGAGCGTTTACAAAAGATAGCCCCTTCAGCCATGTTTGTAAAAGCATTCAGTTGTGTGGGCAACCCTTTTATGGTGAACCCCAATTTTGCTGACGGCACACCTTCCATGTTCATTTGCGGCAATGATGCAGCAGCCAAACAAAGCGTAACAGAAATACTAACCAAGTTCGGTTGGGAAACAGAAGACATGGGCATGATGGAAGCTGCCCGTGCCATTGAGCCGTTGTGCATATTGTGGTGCATTCCGGGTTTTATCCGCAACCAGTGGACACACGCTTTTAAGATGGTTAAAAAGTGAAAACAGCCATTGTAACCGGTGCGAGTAGCGGCATGGGAAAAGTGACCGCAAAAGCACTGGCGGAGAAAGGATATGAGGTTATACTGGTTTGTCGTAGCAAGGAGAAAGGTGAACTTACATTAAAGGAGCTTCAATCACTTTACCCGCAAGCTTCATTGCATTTATTTTTGTGTGATCTGTCTTCGGTTAAAGCAGTAAAAAATTTGGCCGAAGAAATCACCGGGAGCTTTACTAAAATAGATGTGCTCATCAACAATGCAGGCGCTTACATTGCAAAAAGATATACCTCGGTTGACGGGTATGAACTCACCTTAGCTACCAATCACCTGGCGTATTTTCAGTTGACCAATTTACTGTTGCCTTTATTAAAAAATACTCCCGAAGCACGTATTGTTAATGTAGCCAGTGAAGCATCAAAACTGGGCAAACTGAATTGGGATGATTTGAATCTGGAGAAAAAATACAGTGGCATACTGGCCTACAGCAACAGCAAACTCTACAACATCATGTTCACGAACCAATTGGCTGAAGAATTGAAAGGAACCCACATCACCGTGAATGCCATGCATCCGGGCGGTGTGAACACCAATTTTGGCAACGGAGTGGATGGCCTGTTGGGTATAGCATTCCGGCAATTCGGTTGGCTCATGCGCACACCTGAAAAAGGTGCAGAGACCATCATCTGGCTGGCTACTTCACCTGAAGCAGCTCAATACAGCGGCTTGTACTTTAAGGACAAAAAACCAATAAGGTCAATTGAAGCAGCTTACAACAGAGTGAACCTACAGCAACTCCGTGATGTAACTCAAGAGCTGATTGAGCGTGCCCTTAAAAAAGTTTAACTACTGCTTTGCAGCAAAGCTGATATTTCTTTTACCAATTCCTCCGAACGGTTTTTAGCATACCACAAGTGTAATTGCTCAGCATAGTTATCCGCTGTTTCAGGGTTTGCTTTTAACTCTATTACCAAATTTTGTGCAACCTCAGGTCGCGGGCCCCAGGTGCTCATCACTTCCCAAGCTTCATTCAACTGAATCAGCTTAGGGATGCTTCGGGTGCCGTTGGTTAAGAAGGCATCCATCAACTCAAGGTTTTTATCTCTGAAAACAAGTCGCAAATCTATTTTTCCTTTTGAGGCCTGCGCAATAGCCGCCAACACGGGAACATTCTGTGCAGCATCTCCGCACCAGTATTCACTGATAATTAACCAGCGCAACGGTTGCTTCAACCCGTCAATAATTGCGGTTAATTCTGCATCCGGTTTATAGGTAGTGTTCAATCGGTTTACGCGGTGCAGGTTGAGTTCAATGTAATGCAGGTAGTGGTCTTGTTCCGCTACGGGCAGTAAGTGCTCTGCAGCAATTTTGGCCACGTGTCCGTCATAATATTCCGCATAGGTAAGTCCGCGGGTAAAGTAAAATTCAAAATTTAAATCAGTTGCTTTAGTCATGCTTCAAAGCTAAGTTTTGTTGGTTAGTTTCTTCAAAGACAAAAATAAAATACAGAAAAACAGTGGTTTACATAAATATTTTGTGGCCGGGCAACTTTTACCTGCACCTTTGCATTTTAGCAGTTGAAAGGCAATGAAACCATTTACCCAACATCAGATTGAACAATGCAAAAAGGGAGACCGGGCCGCGCAAAAGCACCTGTTCGAAAGCCTTTACGCTCCCATGTTCAGAGTATGTCAGCGTTATGTGGTTTCCACAGCCGAAGCAGAAGATTGTTTGATGCGGGGCATGATGAAAGTTTTTCAACAGATGAACACGTTTAATTATACCGGTGAGCACAGCCTGTTTATGTGGGTGAGAAAAGTGATGGTGAACGAATCGCTGATGGAGTTGCGCAAGAAGAATAACTTTTACCTGATGCCCGAAGAAACCGTGCACGAGTTGCCCGATCAAAGTGATGTGTTGCAACAAATGGCTGCTGAAGATTTGTACCGGCTCATATTGCAATTGCCCGAAGGTTACCGCACAGTGCTCAACCTTTTTGTGGTGGAAGGGTATTCGCATAAGGAAATTGCTGAGATGTTGGGTATACAGGAAAGCACCAGCAAAACACAGTACATGAAAGCAAAGGCCCGCTTAAAAGAATTGATTTCAATTAATGACAAAGAAATGTATGGAACTCTTGGAAAATAATATCATTCAACAAAAGCTTAACAGCCTCGATACCTTGCCTGAGGGTTATGCTCCTTCCATGTCATCCAAGTTCGAGTTGTTGATGACCGCTGCACCTGCTGAGAAGAAACAAAGTAAGTGGCTGTATTTTATTCCTGCAGGTATTGCCGCTACTATTGCACTGCTTGTTTTAGTGCAACCTGATTATACCTCCGTTGATTTTAACACACAACACTATGCAGGTCGTTTGCAAAATACTGCAGTAATTGCTGCTCCTGTTCAGGTATCAGAAACTCCGGTAGTTGCTGTAAAACAAACACACACTAAAAGAACTAAACAGGTTTCGCCTGCGGTACAACTGGCTGTTGCTCCTGCTCAGGTTCCTGTTCACCAACCGGAAGAAGTAGTTCTTGCAGTAGATACCACCACCTTACTTTTAGCATCAGCTCCCGTAGTGTCGCAAAAAAAAATACGGTTCACCGAGGTTGACTTTGATGATACCCCGCTAAACGCACCCGTAGTTGTGCAACAAACTACCACCGGCAAACAAAAATTCTCGTTCAGGTTCAACTTATATTCTACTGCGGCACAATCATCCGGTAGCCAACCAACACCTGTTCAGTTTCGAAAAAACTTTTAATTTACTAACCCTTAAATATCATACCCATGAAAAACATGTTTAACACATGCAGGCTCATTATTGCCTTTACTTTTCTAAGCGCCTTTACTGCTCAGGCAGAAGACGAACCCAAATCAATGCGCGATACTCTGGTAGTTCGACTGGAAGGAAACAACCAGGTACGCCTTATCGCCCGCTCTTTCGGACAAATGAGTAGCTACAAAAAAGCTGATTCTTTGCTCACCCTGTTTGTGGCCGATGCACAACGCGCCAATGCGGGAAAAGACTACAGCAACTGGCCGCAAACCATGCACTACCTGGTACAGACCGAAGGTAAACGCAGGCTAAAAATGCAGAACAATGAATTTACTGAAGAAGAGTTCGACCTGAGCAAGGAGACTTACCGCTTAGATGAAAATCTGCCGGCTTACCACTACACGGTATATGATTTGGGAGCTGCGGTGGAACTGCACCTGTATTTAGAAACTGCCGATAAAATTACCCTCCTGCAACAGCATAGTGTTGATAGTGCCATGAAAACACTGCTGTCACATAAAAGAGAAAAAAAGCGCAATTACCGCATGGAACTGAACAGAGAAAATAACGTTTACACTCTCGGAAAAACAAAAAGTGCCAAACAGGGCTCCATTGAAATTTCTCCCGACATCAATGCTTACCTCATAGGCAACCAGTGGACACCCACTATAGGTTTTGAGGCCAAGGTGATGCTGCGCAATAAATACGGTGTTCCAAGTGTTTCTTTTGGCGGTGCCATGATGAGTTATGTGTTCAGTGATTTTAGTGCAGGAAAGTTCAACGGCTTTACTCACAACATTGGTTACGATGGCCGCATAGCTTTTAACATGAACGACATGGGCGGTAAACCGTATTGGTTTGGAATAGAAGGAGGTGTTATTGTGGGCCCCGAGAAAGGTCTTAATGAAGGTTTTAAAGGAACGGCCTACCGTTTTGCACTGGTGACCGAGCTGCACGGTTTAGGCTTTAGCTTCGGCTCTATACGCGATTCCTACAAAAGAAGTATTCCTACCATCGGTATCCGTTTGCCGTTTTAAAGTTGATCTTTTGTTCTTACTAAACGCGCTGAAGTTTCAGCGCGTTTTTTTGTGCATAAATGTTTTGATTCTGACAGGGCACATCTTCATTTGTTTATCCGGAGCTGTTATGAACAATGTAACGTGGTTCTACACAAATATCGGGAGCAAATTTTTTGGTAGAAAAGCCGGTGTTGAAGTTTCGTTCCTTGCTGTTCGCAGTTCATTATTTTTCTTTTGGTTTTAATGTCCACAACCAGGCATCACCAATTTCATCATCCTGAACAATTTCAGTGAAAATGAATTTGTTGTTTTCTAATATTCTGGTCGAAGGATTATGTTCAGGGGCTGTCTTCGCTGTAATAGTCACTTTCGGGTCAGCATTTTGTGCTATTTTAAGGAGTTCTTTACAAGCAAAGGAGGCTATGCCTTGTCCTTCGAATTCTTTGAATGTCCAATACGCAATTTCAACTTTACCTTCATGGGGTTGTCCGATGAAACTACAGGAACCCACTACTTGACTTTCTCGTACAACAAGATAAGCAACCCAGGGTAAATGGAACCCTATTTGGGGGTAATACTCCTCATACATCTGCAACAAAGTTTGGCAGTCTGCTGATTCAAATAAATGAGCTGTTTTATCTTCCTGCTGTTGTAGTATTCTTAATCTCATTTTTTGAATGCTGTTTTATTTTGTTAATTTATTTATCGGATTGGTTTCGCTCTCTAATCACCACTAACGTCAAAGCGTGAAAAACTCATCTACACTTTGCAGTGTAAAAATGGCGATAAAAGGCTGTATAATCAAGTATAAAGAAAGAAACCTTAGCACAGACTAAGGATAGCAGAGAGGGTTAGCGGTTGCTTTTCTGTCACAGGTTATAGGATGAAGGCGATTATGAAGTATGATAAGGTGTTACCAAGTCCATGTGCTACCCAACCTGGAATAATACTACCATTTGCATATTTGTCTTTTATAAAACCAATAATCCATCCAGCCAAGGATGAAAAAATTAAGATAAATGTCAACGCAGTAAAGGTAGTTTTGATTAAAAGAGAAAAAAGCAATAAGTGAAGTACACCGAAAACAGCAGATTGCGCAACATTACCAATATTGAATCCGAATTTACTAATCAGACGCTTTGCAATAAACCCACGAAATAGTATCTCTTCTGCAAAGGATGTCTTAAATAGCGCTATGATTAAAAGTATTGTCACAGAGGTGGCGTTAAGTCCCATAAGGCGAAGTTTGCCAGTAACCGTATGCGGTGAAAACAGCACTTCCTTAATGCTGTTGTCAATGAATGTAATCCCTATGGCTGCAATGAGGAAAATTAAGGAAACAAATACTACGTATATTAGAGACTTAGTTGTCGGTTTGTAAAGTCCGATGTATCTAAAGAAATTCAGATTTTTATCCTTTCGAAGTAAAAAGAATATAAATGGAATTAAAGTAAATACTAAGATTTGTAAAACCGTAGAAATGATTTCATTTATTATTTGTGTCATAAGTCAAGATCATTTTTAGTTTATACGTTTCTAATTGTGTAGTCATAAAGTTACCGCTAACGTCAGCGTGTGAAAAAACACATCCAAACTTTGCAGTGTAAAACTGGTGATAAAAAGCTGTAAAAGCAAATTAAACTGGATAGTTTGAAAAGCTTTGAAGTTGCGTTTATGAGCATGTTATTGAGGTTCGGTTCGGTATAGCAACAAGCTACATAAATGAAAAGCGTAGGTTATGCCTACACTTAGATGGGAGTCCAAAATGGCTCCCCTTTTATTTTTTTTATTACTTTTTACCGGACAGCAATAGTCGCAGACTAAGGATAGCAGAGGTCCAATTCATTAAAAAAGGAACTGGCACATTTCGGCTTTGTGTGTATTGAAATTTTGCAATCTCAATTCATCAATTATTTACTTAGTAATCTTATCAGATTGCCTTGTCTATAAATGAGTATTATGCTCCGTCCTGTAACCAGTCCCCAAGCTTTTAATATGGTGTTCTTAACTCCTTTTTAAGTAGAACTGAATCCAACTCTATGTCTTTGCTCCAATCAATAAACCAATTTCGTGCTGCAATATAATTAATTACTCTATTTCTGTCACTAACAAGTGGCGCAGTATTGTCAATTTTCTTGAAAGCAACTTCTACAAGATTTTCCTTTGTCAGTCTGCATAAATAAGGACAACTTATTGTGTCAAAAAAGAGGCAAGTAAGTTCTGTTTTATGAAACGGATTTGGGTCATCATTGATTATAAAAATTATTCTTTGTTCAATTTTCTTTTTGATATGCTCGTATTGCACATTGTCTTGAATATAATAGAGAATAATAGTCAGATGGAAATATGTAAAGTGTTCAATTTGATTCTCTATATCAAGGAGGTCAATTAATGCGTCAGCTTGTAGTAAATAATCGTCCCCTAAATCTTTGAGTGAAATCAATAAATTCAATAGTTCAACATTGCGATGACTATTATCCTGCTTAATGTTTTTAATTAGGTAAACTGTTTCATCATATATCTTTTTTGAAATCGAGTGCTTTACTTCATCTCCGCATTTTGCAATAAATCTGTTTGTGGAAATAATAATTTGTGTCATTATGTATGTAGCCCTAACTCGATAGTCCATTGAGTATAGGAAGAACATTACATCAAATGTTATAAGCAGAAAATTTGTCAAATTCTCTTTTTTCTTTTCGGTAAGTTCGGAAGTTTCGTAATTCCTGTAAATTTTATAAAGAATTGTTTTGAATCTTGAAAAGGTTAGCCCAGTAATACTTTCATATTCAATGTTGTGTTTTTTAATTATGCTTTTGATGTCACGAACAATCCAATTGGCAGTAGTATTGTTATTTCTTGTTACCTTAAATTCTAATCGGGTTTTAACTTCTGAGCCGCTTCCATCAGTTGCAGGTACTTCATATTCTTCATAATGAATGAATTTTTCAAAAAAATCGTCAAGTAGTTTTTGTAATTCCGTTCTACCAATTGTAATTCCAGAAATAAAAGGGGTCTTACTTGTTTCAGTTTTTGAAGCATTGATATGAAGTTTAAATTTCGCAAGTTCAGATTGGAATTCTTTTAAAATTTCCTTTCCTGCTTTTTCATCATTAGTAAAAACGAAGTAATCATCTACATATCTTCTTACAGCATAGTCAGCTCCAAAGTGTAAATTTTTTTGTTTTAATTTTTCAATTGTTTCTAAGTCAATTTTCTGAAGAATTATTTCAGCAAAAATTCTTGAAACTTCAGAGCCAATTAATATTCCATTTGTTTCGTTATAATTTGACTTTTGCATTAGCTTATCAAAGTCAGCTTCAAATGATTTGTTATTCGTATTTGCCTTAGCAAACATCTTGTCCTTAACAGCCCAAGAAATTGTATGTGTGTAAATACTTTCAAAGCACTTTGAAATATCAAATTGTAAAAGATGCTTGAACTTTTTTTCTAATCGCAAAAACTCATACGAATCGTAAAACTTGAAAAGCAATGGATATTTTTTGTATGCGAAATAGGAACTAGAAAATATCTGCTCTTTTTCAAAACCAGATTGTTCTATTTCAATTGATGATTCTTTATCCGAATTATTGAGTTGGTTGTTTTTGAAATAAAAATGTGTTGCAACTTTTGATGGGAATCTTAAAGAGATGGGACTTCTGCTGCAAAGATGAATTATTAAGGCGTCATACTTTTGATAGAAAGGAATAAATTTTAGTTGAATGGCAGGATGTATCAAACTAAGAGTTCTCTTACTTTCAGTACTTTTCTTAATGTCGTAAGAGAAGGGAATTTTAAAATCACTGTCCTTTACATCAAGTAGTTTTGTTACTAATTGTGGTGGATTACTCTTCTCTTTCTCCTGATAAAATTTATAAAGACCTTCATTGGAAAAAAGAATTGGAACTTCATAGGGTAAAAGTTCTGTTAAAAGAATTCTGCTTTTGTCATTCTTATTTATTTTATACCTACCCATAAATCCAACATTTTTTTATAGTGTTTATTTCCATTGGTGTAAAATATTTTACCCTGCGGTTTGTGAAACCTGCTTTGAAAGAATATTTTGATAACACTAGACGATTCGCTGGTGTTATTTGAGCATTTAGTTTGTTGCCGAAAGAATGATTTTTAGAATTAATTATTTTTCTTAAAAACAAAGTAAGGTTATCTAGTTCAATTAATCCTTTCTCATTTATGTGAGGATAGTTATAAAATATACCAGCATTAAGCGTTTCTTGTTTTTTGTTTCTCTTGACTACAAAATTACTCGCTAAATAAGCAACCCTTCGTTCTAATAAATCAATATCCTTCGTTTTTATAAAATCTAAAAAAGATAAAACTATTCTCGTTTTTATTTTTTTTATTTTACTTTTAGAAAGTGTAATTACTAAGTGATTTGAATGTTTAGCAATATCTGAAAATGTAAAGCGGTAGCCCAAATATTCAAAGAATTTCAATTTCGAAGCCTCGTATTTGCATTTGCAATTGCTGTTACATTTACATATACCTATACAAGTGCAAATTGGTATGCATCTGCATTTCCTTTGAATAATCTTAGTTTTTTGTTTGTTTAATTTCAGTCCTGTTTCAAAATCTAATATGTCGTTTGCTTTTTTTGCAATTTCCGCTGGGTTTTGAAATGTAAAGATAATTATGTCGTCAACATACCTTGCATAAAAATAAACTCCTGCCTGTTGAGCTATCTTTTTGTCAAAATCTCTCATTAGTATTTCTGACAATGCAGCACTTATATTAATGCCTCTTGGCAAGCCATTTATTGCTGCAGTCTCAGGAAGTAAAAAGAAATTTTTAAGAATTTGTTTTGACTGAAATGAAAGTAATGGCTCATCAATTAGTTTCTTGTAAATCTTTTCTTTGTTTATTGTTTCATAAAACTTCTTTATGTCAAGTTTCACAATTGACATTGGCACTTCTTCTAAAAGCAAAGATTTTATTTGTTCAATAATCAAAAATCTATTTGCTTGTTTAAACTTATACAACCTTTTTAGGTTGTCGTTTAGTTTTCTTAAAGCAAATTCATCTTCAATATTGGATGGTGAATAAATTGTATTGTCATCATCTTCTAATTGGATAAGTGTTGTAAAGGTATAATCAGGTTTATTTATTTTATCGACCACTTCATTCAGTGTGGTAATAATTTCTGCTTCTTCTTTCCCCATTTCGTACTTCCCAAAATCTCGAAAGGAAATTAGTCGTCTAAAATTTTTAAGAGAGAATGACTGGTCTAACATTATTTGAATCGTTTTTTGTTTGTTATGTTTGGTTGTATTGTCGTCCTTTACAATTGTTGCCAACTTCTATATGTGCGATATAAACCTTAGTATATATCTCCAATATGGGAAAGTATACGAAGGTTTCCTTCGTTTCGCTTTTAAAAAAATAGTAGTGGGTTGTGCAGCCATTCCCGATAAATTTCAAGTAAAAGTAATAGCTGCAGGGCACAATTGCAAACGGGCGTAATTATGGCCCAATGCAACAAGGTCACGTATTAAAACAGTGGTAGTATAATCTTACATAAACCTGGGGTAACGCCTCGGGTGGTGCTCGTGCATCATGTCGATTACCAGCTCAAACAATTGCTCAGCATTTGATTTAGAGAAGTAGTCCCCATCAGTACCGTAAGCAGGGCGGTGGTCATTGGCCGTAAGTGTTCGCGGGGCGCTATCTAACCAGCGGTAACCTTGTTGTTTTTCGAGCACCTGTTGCAGCATAAAGGCGCTGGCCCCTCCCTGTACATCCTCGTCTAAGAAAACAACCTTATTGGTTTTCTTGAGTGATTCCACAATGCTGTGGTTAAGGTCAAAAGGCAACAAACTTTGCACATCAATCAGCTCACAGCTTATGCCGGCATCAGCCAGTTGTTTAATGGCTTCTTCTGCCACGCGCACGCATGATCCGTAAGTTACTATGGTTACATCAGTGCCTTCAATAAGTGTTTCAGGTACGCCCAGCGGCACGGTAAACTCGCCAATGTTATCGGGCATTTTTTCTTTTAAGCGGTACCCGTTCAGGCATTCAATAACCAGGGCCGGTTCATCGCTTTGCAAAAGGGTGTTGTAAAAACCTGCAGCCTGGGTCATGTTACGCGGGGTGAGCACGTGCATGCCCCGCAGGGAGTTAATGATCATACCCATGGGTGAGCCCGAGTGCCATATACCTTCTAAGCGGTGTCCGCGGGTACGTACAATCAACGGGGCCTTTTGTCCGCCTTTGGTACGGTATTGCAAGGTGGCTAAGTCATCGCTTAGCGGTTGCAGGCCGTAGAGTAAATAATCCAAGTACTGTATTTCGGCAATGGGGCGAAGGCCGCGCATGGCGGCACCCAATCCCTGGCCAATGATGGTGAGTTCACGTATGCCCGTATCAAACACCCGGCTTTCGCCATACTTCTCCTGCATGCCGGCAAAACCCTGGTTCACGTCACCAATTTTTCCTACGTCTTCACCAAAGGCATACACGCGCGGGTCGCGGGCAAGGGCAGCATCAAAGCAAGCCTGCACCACTTCGCGTCCGTCAACGGTTTTACTTTCTTCACCGTACACCGGTTTAACCTCCGTAACACTCAGGGCAGCTTGTGGCGATTGGCTGTGAAGGTAGCTGCTGTAACGCTCCTTGTTCACCGAGAGGAAATTGTTTTTGTACTGTATAAGATTGTCGCGTTGTGCGGAGGTTTCTCCGTAAGTCAGGCGCAGCACCGCGTTAACGGCCACCGCAATATCTTTACGAATGGGCTCAGCAATTTTGCGCAGCGAGTTGGCGTGTTGCAAAACAGCATCAGTATGTGCACTGGCAGCAGCTACCTTTTCCAGGTATCCGCAGGCTTCGGCCACGTCTTGTTTTATAGGGCTCAGGTAAGCTTCCCAGGCTTCTTTTTTGGCTACGTTTACCGCAATTTTGGCGTCTTCTTCCAGCTTGTTCAGTTCTTCTTCCGTGGCTAAAGATTTCTCTGTAATCCAGTGCCTGAATTTAAGTACACAATCGTGGTCGAGTTCCCACTGCAAACGCTCTTTGCTTTTGTAACGTTCATGCGAACCGGAAGTGGAGTGTCCTTGCGGCTGTGTTAATTGCACCACGTGAATAATGGCCGGAATATGTTTTTCGCGGGCCTGTTTGGCTGCGTCTTCGTAAACGCGCACCAGCTCAGGGTAATCCCAGCCGTTTACACGGTACATGTTAAAACCGTCTCCGTTTTCATCCAGGGCATATCCTTTCAGAATTTCAGAGAGGTTTTGTTTGGTGGTTTGGTATTTGGCGTGAACGGAAATACCGTATTCATCGTCCCATATAGAAACCACCATAGGTATTTTGAGTACACCGGCCGCGTTGAGCGATTCAAAAAAGTGTCCTTCGGAAGAAGAGGCATTGCCGATGGTACCCCAGGCAATTTCATTGCCGTTGTCGGAAAACTGATTTTCGCCAATGAGTGAGGCATTGTCGCGGTAGTATTTAGAGGCATGGGCCAAACCTACCAAACGCAACATTTGTCCGGCTGTGGGCGATATATCGGCTGAGGAATTTTTAAGGTTTTTGAGGTCTTTCCAACTGCCGTCAGCATGAATGGTGCGGGTTGAAAAATGCCCGTTCATCATGCGCCCGGCCGAGGCAGGTTCAGCTGTTACATCGGTATTGGCATACAGTTGGGCAAAAAATTCCTGGGTGCTGTGCAGGCCCGAAGCCATCATAAAAGTTTGGTCGCGGTAGTAGCCTGAGCGGAAGTCTCCGGCACGGAAAGCCTTGGCCATAGCCACCTGAGGCAGCTCTTTTCCATCGCCAAAAATTCCGAACTTGGCCTTACCCGTAAGCACCTCTTTTCGGCCCAACAGACTGGCCTGTCGGCTTTCATAACAAATGCGGTAATCTTCCAGCACGGCAGTTTTAAACTGCTCAATAGTTAGGTTCTGTGTTTCCGTTGCACTCATGGGCACTGCTTTTAAAGGTCCAAAAATACGGGTATCTGAGGTATTGAGGAAATGATTTTTATGGTTTGCTTTTTGCGTGAGCAGCCTTTACATTTGTGTTTTGGTATCATTGGAACAATTATTGTTTAATTTGACCTAACAAAAAATTTAAAACATATACATGATGAAAAAGTTATTCCTTTCAGCCGTTTTTGCAGTAGCAGCCAGCTTTGCGTCAATGGCCCAAACGACTCCTACCGTTCAGCCGGCAGTTGAAAACAAAAACCAGGCTGAGATTCAGTTCGAAGTGGAAACCCACGACTTTGGTACCTTCAAAGAAGGTGTGATGGCTACTTACGAGTTCAAATTCAAAAACGTAGGTAAAGAGCCGTTGATTCTCACCAACGTTTCAGCATCTTGTGGTTGCACCACCCCTGAGTGGCCTAAAGAACCCATCAAACCGGGTCAAACAGCTGTTATTAAAGCCGTTTACAACTCTACCGGCCGTCCGGGTGCATTTGTTAAAAACATTACTGTACAATCGAATGCTAAAACAGCGATGAAAATGCTTACCATTAAAGGTAATGTAGAGTCGCCTAACGCTCAACCTGCCTCACCGGTAGTTGTTCCACAGCACTAAGATTAAAGTTACACATAATTAAAAAAGTCCCCTTTGCTTAGCACAGGGGACTTTTTTTATGCTTTCCACTACAATTTTTTGGACTGTTTTATCAGACGTGGTATACTTGTATCAATCATTTATATCTTTATATGAAACACCTTCGCCTGTTCATCTTTTTCTCAGGTATTGCCTTTCTCTCTTCCTGCTCCATGCGTGTTCATACACAGATTACCAGTCTCGCACCGCGCGGTACACAGGTGGATACTTCCGTTACTGTTTTTCATTTAAAGGATATGGCCCCGCCCGATGCGCAGGTATTGGGGTTGGTAACCATTACCGATCCGGGTTTTGCTACCCGTTGCCAGTATGAAGTGGTAGTGGAACTGGCACGCAAGGAAGCGCGTAAAGCAGGGGCCAATGCACTCAAAATATTTCATCATGTGGAGCCTTTACCCATGGGAGGTTCTTGTCATGAAATAAGTGCCCGCTTACTTTTACTCTCTTCTGCACCCAAAGACTCAGCAGAACGTGCATCACATTATCTGGCTCAGCAAAAGCTCCCGCCCGATACCATGGTGTACAACGGGGGGCTGATGCCCAATGTGTATTTCAGGGGTGAAGAGTGTAATATAGCAAAGTTGCGCACCATATATAAAGCCACCGACTCACAAGAAGCCCTGCGTAAACTCAATGGTTCAAGGTTTTGGAATGGGGTTTCGATGGTGCTTAGTTTTTCGGGTGGTTTTGGCATAGGCTATTCAGTACAAGGAGCCAGACACTACTGGTCAAAAGTAGATCAATCGTTAATGTTGGGAAGTTTAGGGGCGATTACACTTGGCTTTGTTACTCAACTTAAGGCCAACAACAAATTGCGTAAATCAATATCTGCGTTTAATGCAAAGGTAAAAACAGGAGGTTTATCATTAAGACTTTTACCATGTGAACGTGGTGCACGCTTGGGCGTTGCCTATCGGTTTTAGCAGGTTATTTTAAGGGAATGGGTGCGGTCATTTCCTGCTCGCTCATCCACTTGGCACATTGCACCAAACTGAAAGCGTAACTTTTCATGGCCGCAGCTTTTTCTTTTTCTGAAGGAGCGAGATTGGAAGGGTTTTGTTTAACGTAATCGTACAGAGTTTCTTCGCCCTGTTGCCGCCATACAAAAAAGCGGGAGCTATCCAGGCAACCTATTTTATCATCAGCAGAAAAGGTGATGTAGGGCCTGCTTTCACGCAACAAATCCATACCAAAAGTATTGTTTACGTAAGAGAAACCCATTAGCCCCATCACGGTGGGAAACACATCAATCTGTCCGCCCACCCCACCAAAGGAACGGGGTTGTAGAATAGCCGTATCAGGCGAGTGAATAATAAAAGGAGAGTGGTGGTAGCTCAGTGGCATGTCGTACACATTGTTGCCTACAATGCCTCCGTGGTCGGCTACAAAAACAAAAATGGTGTTGTTGTACCAGCTTTGGCGGGCAGCCAGTTCCATAAAATGTTTAATGGACCAATCGGCATATTCAATTACCTGTTGTTTGATATCTCCTTCCCGGGGTTGGAAAGGAATATTATCAGGTACCATGTAAGGCCCGTGGTCGCTGGTGGTGAGCAGTGTGGCAAAAAAGGGTTGCTCGTTTCTGCTGAGGCGGTTAAGTTGAGGGATGGCGTATTCAAACAGGTAATGATCGGGCACCCCAAAAATGTTGTGTATTTTATCTTTCGGATAATCTTTTTGCGAAACAATGCGGTCAAAGTGATTGTGCAATAAAAATCCACCGGCATTGTCAAAGGTTTCAAAATGGGTGGTGAAATAAATGTTGTAATACCCGTTTTGTTTAAGTACCCACGGCAGCCCGCTGTACGTATTGATTTTGATATTGCTCATGGGGTGCTCGCGCAAAAATGCAGGGTACGAAAACAAGGTAGAATAAATGCCGTTGAAGGTGTGTTTTCCCGCAGAGTAAATGCGGTCAAAACTCCAGGAAATATTGGCCAGACTATCCAGTGCAGGTGTAAGGTTAAGCGTATTGCCAAAGCGTCCCATTTTTTCAGCGCTCATACTTTCCATCAGCACCAGCACAATGTTTTTCTTTAACGGTGCATGTGCAGCGGTTACATTGCGTGCAACGGGTGAGGCATAACCGTTCTGTTCCGTTTTGTAGTAGGCGCGTACCAGTTGCTCAGCCTGTTTTACGTCCATCAGTTCGGTTTTGTCCAGGTAGCTTACCAGCAAAGTAAAAACCGGATTTAAACCCAGTTGATTGGTAAAGGCAAAGTTGGTGGTAAAGGCATTTTCAATACGTATAGGTGCTTGTGTTCGCCCGCGGATGCCTAAAAAAACAAGAAACAAAAAAAGTAAACCGATACCTGCACGTTGCCAAAGCGGGGCGGTTGTTTGCTGAAAATAATCAGGCGTTAATTGACTGAAATGTTTTTTGATTTTGACGAGGTAAAAAACAGTAACCGCAACAAAGAGAAAAAAGTACAGGTAATAAGAAGGTTCTTGTGCAATCATCTGAATGCCGAAATCAAGGTTGTTCATCCAGCTGAAAATAACCGCAGTGAGTCGGGAGAAGTTGTATAGGAAAAACGGAATGTCAGCCGCACAGGCAAAAAAGGATAAGGAGAAAAGAATGCCGGTTAACCACAACAAGGTGCTGCGCAAAGTATGTGAAAATCGTATTTTGCCCACATACATTACCGCATAGATTAATGCAGGCAGAGCAAGTAAATAACAACTGATAACCGTATCAAACCGAAAGCCCTTCTGAAATGACCACCAGGTAAAAAGTATTCTTCCGTATACCCTTTTTATTTCATACAGTTGTTCAAAAGAAGCGATGAGCAGCGTAATGCGGAACACTAAAAAAATGAGCATACCCCACAGGTAAACGGGAAGCAAGGCCCTGAGGGGCAGTGGCAGTTGGTGAAAAAAGCGGTTCAGGTATTTGAGCATATTAAAGAATGGTTGCTAAAATATTAATTTTAATGCACTCATTCACATAAAAATACTCACGGGCAGGCACAACAGCCAAAATCTAATGCGTAAATTTGAGGCGTGCACGACATAGAACCTTTTTACAACTGGCGCGAACTGTACAGGGCAGAAGATGATGCCGCATCACCTTTTTATGAGCGGGAGTACAGTGAGTTTGAATTCACTAACCGGGTGTATAACTATTTAATACATCCGCAATGGGATGAGTTTGGCTCCCCTACTTTATACATCAAAATCCTGTATGCAGATTACAAGGAAGGTTTTGCCATTATAGAGATGATGGGAGAGTGGAACGATGCCATCAACAACGATGTGATGTTATTGAAACGTGATGTGGTGGAGCTTATTCTGGATGAAGGCATTAATAAATTTATTCTTATCGGAGAAAACGTGCTCAACTTTCATGCGTCAGACGACAGCTATTACGAAGAGTGGTTTCAGGATGTGGAGGACGGCTGGTTGGCGGCCATCAATTTTCAGCCACATGTGTTGGAGGAGTTCAAACACGAGAACATTGACTACTATTTTAATTTTGGTGGTGAGCTGGATGAATTGTATTGGAGAAAATTATCACCCGTGCAATTGTATGCTAAGGTAAAAGAAATACTTCATCACAGACTTAGCTGATGAATATAGCCAACCTGTCTTTACGCTGGCTTCCTGTTTTGGTGGTACTTGTGGTGTTTGTTATTCAAATTCCGCTTTTGAGTTCTCCACCTCAGGGCACTCACTTCTGGAGAAAATGCCTTACCCTTTCTGTAGCGAGAAATTTTTATGAGGAGAGCATGAATCCGCTGAAACCAAGGCTGGATTGTCGTTTTGATTCAGACGGAGTTACCGGCATGCAGTTTCCTTCTTATGAATACGGACTGGCACTGCTTTACCTTGTTACTGGCGAGCATTACTACGTTCAACGTTTGTATGCATTTTTACTTTATGTACTTTTTGTTGCGGGAGTATTTTATTTAAGTCGTTTTCTTTTTAATGCAGATACCGGAGCATTAACAGCAGCGGCTGCAGCGGCAATACCCGAAGAGATTTTTTGGAGCATGAGCGCCCTGCCCGATACTTTGGCCATCACAGCGGCTGTGTGGGGAATGTATTATGCCCTTCTTTTCTTCAGCAGATTGCGGGTGTTCTATTTGCTTGTTGGCGTTTTGTTTTTTACCATAGCCGCACTTACTAAAGCGCAGTACTTTTTAGTGGTTGCCATTGCACCCTTACTTTGGCAACACAGGCAGCGTTACCCTATGCTCATCACTAAGCAAAATCTGTTTTATGCCATTGCCTGTAGTCTCTCTTTTGGCGTAGTATATAGTTGGTACAGTTATTCCAGAACGCTTATTCAAACTTCAGCGGTTCAGTTAATCGACCTTAACCTTATTTCGTTGCCGGAGAACAACAGATTGTTTCAGGTACTGGCCCGTAATTTTTATGCCGATATTCCTTTGATGCTGGCTGGTAGTGTAATGAGTGTGCTGGCTGTTTTGATTTTTATGCGCGAATTACAACACAAAAGCAGGTATCTGTTTACAGGATTTGCGGCATTCATTATTGTGTTTACATTTCACCTGATGAAATCAGAAAAAACGGAACAGCACGCGTATTATTTATGGGTGTACCTGTTGCTCATTATTCCGGTATTGGCTTTTATATTTAACCGTTTGTTGTGTTCAACGTTCAAGGGCGTTTATCTTTTTATTTTCGGAGCAGGTCTTTTAGTAAATATACTTCTGGTGTCTTCCCGGTTGTATTCAAAAAATGAACTACCCAGAAAAGAGTACCTTAATGCACAAATGCTTCACAACTTACGCAGTGCAGTAAATGATACTTGCAGGTGCATTACCGGGCCCGATCAAACATCTTGCGTTGATTTGTTTTTCTTACACAAGAAAGGGTATAACATTCCTTTCAGAGAAAATGCCAACAGGGTAGATGGTTATATTAGCCGGGGAGCAGGATTTTTATATTCGGCAGATAGCCTGTTTTTAAATGACAGTCTGGTGAAACCGCACCTGAGTTCACTTATTTTGCAAGAGGGAGATATGAGGGTATACCGCTTAAAGTAATCTGATTACCCCAACAGCGATTTTAGTACAGCAGAGATTATTTTACCATCAGCCTTACCCGCCAGTGCTTTCATGGCCAATGGCATTACTTTACCAAAGTCGGCTGCAGTTGTTGCTCCCGCATCGGCCACCACCTGTTGTAAAATGGTTTTGATTTCGGCCTCGCTCATTTGTTGCGGCAGGTAACGTTCAATTACATCAATCTCTTCTTTTTCTTTTTGAGCCAGTTCATCGCGCCCGTTTTGCAGGTAAATGTCCATTGACTCTTTACGCTGCTTGGCCAGTTTCTGAAATATTTTAATGGCCTGTTCATCTTCCACCTTTTCGCCTGCTCCTTCAGCAGTAGCTGCCAGTAAAAGCGCTGATTTAAGTGCACGCAAGGCGCGTAAAGAAGCCTCGTCACGGGCTTTCATAGCCGTTTTGATATCCTCGTTAATTTGTTCTGCTAATGTCATGAGTAAAAATTTTCTGTGTTAATAGTAAAAACAGGCGGGTACTATTCCATCATTGCCTGGTCCTTGTTCAGGAAGAAAGAGAAGGTATCGCCCCTTAAACCCAGGCGAAGTGTTTCCAACGGAATTACATCGTTGGTGGCAATGTTACCCAGATTCACATTCGAACCGATCAGTTTAATAAAATATACCTGCTGTGCTTTTTGCGGTGCTTCCCAAATAATGGTTTCTTCCGGTATTTTGGTAAGTATTTCCTGTACCAATCCTTCCCTCACTTCACCTGTACCTCTGAATATGCCTACGTTACCTGCCTCACGTGCTTCTGCAATTACCTTCCATGCACCGGCTTCAATTTCTTGCTGCATCAGTTCAATCCACTTGTATGGTGGAATAATTTTCTCAGCATCTTTTGAACCTACCTCTGATAGTACAGAGAAGTGTTTGGCCAGTGTGCGTATGTATTCGCATTTCTTTTCATGATTGAGTGTGATGGAACCATCACTAACCTCCACATGTTGAAGTTTATATTTTTCTAAAATGCGCATGTATTCTTCCAGCTGGTTGCGCACTATAAAAGCTTCAAACAAAGTTCCGCCAAAGTATACGGGAATACCTGCCGCGCGGTACACCTCAATTTTACTGTCCAGATTTCCGGTAACAGCCGAAGTGCCGAAGCCCAGTTTTACAATATCAATATGTTTGGAAGAAGTAGACAAAAGATCTTCGGCTTCACGTACACTAAGACCTTTGTCCATCATCATGGTAATGCCTGATTGCCGTGGTTTGGCAATACGATCGGGTAGCTGATTCAATTTAAAATTCATGCTGCTTATTTGCGGTACAGTTCAATTAATTCGGTAATTTCATTGGCATTGTTGAGGTAGGGTGCAAACTCATACAAAAGAATGTGTTCGCTGAAATCAATCTTCAATGCGCTTTCCAGGTAATATTTTGCTTCGTTCATTTTTCCGGCTTCATATAGGTAGTTAACCAACCGGTAATAAAGCTGCGGAGTATCGGGGTTTATTTTAATGGCTTCTTTGAGTAAGTCGGTGGCGTTGTCCAAGTCATCTTTTTCATAACAAACAAACGACCAGTCGAGCCAGGCTTCTTCCATGGTAGGGTCTAGCTCAGTCAGTTTCTGGTACGCTTCAATAGCTGATTCATCGTTGCCCACTTTGTATTCAGCATCAGCTAAAGCCAGTAAATATTCGGTATTTTCAGCATCCAGTTCCACAGCACGTTTGATGTAATTGAGCGCTTCGTGGTAACGGCCTTCTTCGTCATAAGAAATGCTTATGCCGAACCAACCTTCGGCAAAGGCAGGGTTTAACTTCACCGCTTTTTTGTAATACTCCCGTGATTTGTTAAACTGAAGCAGCTTATCGTAACAGCCGGCAATATTGCAATACGTTATCGGATCTGGGCCTTCCAGTTCAATGGTTTGCACATACTCTTCAATGGCTTCTTTGTAACGGTCGAGCTCTACCAGTGTGTTGGCTTTGTTGAAGTGAGCCGATGAAAAACTTTCATGAATGATGATGGCATAATCGTATGCCTCGAGTGCTTTTTCAAACAGGCCGAGTTTGTTGTATACCGCGCCAATGTTGTACCAGGCTGAAGAGGAATAGGGGTGAGCATCAATCAGTCGTTGGTAGTACTTGATGCTCATTTCCAAATCGTCCATCATGTCATAACAGAAGGCAATTTCATAAAGTGCCTCCGGGTTATCCGCATCTTTCTCCAGCACCCGCTCCAGCAAGGCTATGGCCGTGCCGAAGGCATGATTGGTTTGCAGGATGAAGGAAATAGTAAATGTGAGTTCGTTGGGGTCTTCGGCAATGGCAATGGCGTGTTCGAAGGCATCTTCAGCCAGTTTCATGTCTTCGAGGTGAATGTAAATTTCACCCTTCAATACCTGTACCTCTTCATTGCTCGGCTCCAGTACTTCAGCACGTTCAGCCAGTTCAAGCGCCTCATCGTAATTGCCTGATAGCAGCGCAATGTGCGACTTCTTGATTATAAACGTAACGGAATAGGGATGTTGCTCCTGAGCAAATTCAACAACGGATGAAGCCTTTTTCAGCTTATCGTCAGAGATGTAGAAGTCAATAATGTTCTCCAGTTCTTCGGGGTCGAAAAACTGCCAGTCCCTGTTCTTCACCATCTCCTCATACTTCTCAACCGATGAGGTAATGTCCTCATCCCGAAAGTCATCTGCTTCCATAGGCTGTGTTTGTTAGTGTATCCGAAACAAAAGTAATATAACCCACGCACAAATTCTGCGGGAATAGTCCCATATTTGAAAGCGTTTCTTTAAACAGTTGTTTACAAGACATATTGTAAAAATGAAAAAAATATTGTTACTATTGTTCTCCTTCGTTTCAGGAGAATTTTTATCTGCTCAACCAACCGCTGAAAATCTTCGTCAGTCACTCTGGCAGCAACAGGTTAATTACAACATCCGTGCTACTTTAAACGATCAAACGCACACCCTTAGTGCTTTTGTTGAGATGGAGTACATCAACAACTCTCCCAACGCACTCACGGAAATTTATATACACCTGTGGCCCAATGCTTACAAAGACAATTCAACAGCATTTGCCCGACATGAACTGGAGGGCGGTTCCACAGATTTTTATTTTGCCAAACCTGAAGAACGCGGTTATATTGACTCTTTAACCTTTAAAGTGGACGGTAATGTTGTCAGTTGGAACTACCTGAAAGACACCATTGATATTTGCAGGATACAGTTAGCAAAACCCCTACAGCCGGGCGGCCGCATCACAGTGTCTACACCCTTTAAGGTAAAGTTTCCTAAAGTGTTTTCGCGCATGGGCCACAAAGATCACTTTTACGCGGCCACGCAATGGTACCCCAAACCGGCAGTGTATGACGTAAACGGGTGGAACTATATGCCTTACCTTAATCAGGGAGAGTTTTATTCTGAGTTTGGCAACTTTACCGTAACCATAACGGTGCCTGCTCATTACAGAGTGGCGGCCAGCGGAGAATTGCAAACACCGGCAGAGCAAGAATGGATAAACCAATTGAATGGTTCAAGTGCTTCAGCTCGGGCCGATTCCGGTTCAGCAAAAACCATCGTATATCAACTTAATCAGGCACATGATTTTGCCTGGTTTGCTGCCGATAAAGGATATTTTGCGCAAAGTAAAGTAACACTTAAAAGCGGGAAAGAGGTACATCTTCAAACGTTTAGTGTTACTGCACCCCCAGAACAGGGTCTTGAATTTCTGGCTAATGCAGTTACCTATTACAGTGTTGAAGTAGGGGAATATCCATACAGCATTTGCACCGCTGTAGATGGTCCGCTTGAAGCAGGTGGTGGAATGGAATACCCTACCATTACCATTTGCAACGGACTGAATGAAACGGTGGTGTTGCATGAGGTAGGCCACAACTGGTTTTACGGTATACTGGGCAGTAATGAACGCAAGTATCCGTGGATGGATGAAGGGCTGAATTCATTTTACGAAAACAGCTACTTTGCTCACCGGCCCATGATAAAAGTGTTTCAAGGAAAACGCGACCCGTTTGATTTGAACCGTTACACCATAAAGGATCAAGCTCACTTTGCATATTTGCTCACTGCCCGCAGAAACGAGGACCAGAAAATTAATGAGCAGGCATCTGCCTACTCATTGCTCAATTACGGAGCCATTGTATACATGAAAAGTTATCTGGTATTTGATCACCTGCGCGCTTATTTGGGTAAACCTTTGTTTGATTCCTGTATGAAAACCTATTATGAAACCTGGAAATTTAAACATCCTTTACCCGGAGATTTCAGAAATATATTTGAGCAAGTATCGGGCAAAAACCTGGACTGGTTTTTTGATACTTACCTCAACACTACGCAACGCAATGACTATGAAATTATCTCCTGTAAAAAACGTAACGGGAACTATAACATTAAAATTAAAAACAACACAGGCTTAGTTGTACCCGTTTCATTTTCTACAGTAAAAAACGGAGAGATAACACTTACCCAGAGGAGTCCCGGATTTAAGCAGAAACAAACCTTTATATTACCCGATAATGGTGCAGATAAAGTGGTGATAGATGCTATACAGGCCACACCGGATTATAACAGGAGCAACAACAGTATTAAAACATCGGGTTTATTTAAAAAGAGTAAGCCTGTTCAGTTACAGCTTTTGGGTAGTTTGGAAAACCCCGAGCGGCAACAGATTTTTTACTCTCCGTTGGTGGGTTGGAATGAGCACAACCGCTGGATGTTGGGGATGGCCTTTTACAATTCATTACTGCCGCAAAAATCTTTTCAGTACACCATTGCACCCATGTACAGTTCAACCAGCAATGATTTGAACGGATACATTAATGTGAAAAAAATATGGTCAACCACCACAGGTATAAAAAATATTGATGTGGGGTATGATGCTGCCCGCTTTCGCACAACAACATTTGGTAAACAAAGTGCATTCTACCAAAAGCAGGCACCGTATGTTACATTTCATTTGCGCACCGGAGCCCGTTCAAAAATCAACCGGTTTGTTCGGCTTCGCGGAGTGTTTGTATATGAGGAAGAAGATAGCGAAGGAATGGATTACGATGTAAGCTATTACACCAGCCGGTTTTTACAGGCACAATATGCATTTGCCAACAACAAAGCCTTAAACCCTTGGGGATTCAGAGTACAGCTGGAGAAAGGGAAAGATTATTATGTAAGGTTTGACAAGATAACAGCAGAGTGGAAATCGCGTTACAATTTAGGCATGAAGAAAAAGCATTTTGATGTGAGGGTATTTGCCGGTAAAATGTTCATGCAAAAGTTAACTAAACTGAGCGGACGCTATTTCCTACGCCTGAGCGACAACACAGGATACATAGATTATACTTACGACCACACATTGATGGGCAGGGGAGCAAGTAACGGCATTTTTGCGCAACAGATATTACCCCGTGAAGGAGGTTTTAAAACACTGGCAGGAATAGGTAGTACGAATGATTGGTTAGTAGCAGCCAATCTGCGTTGTGACATACCCGGTATTTTACCCATTAAGCTGTTTGCTGATTTTGGTACTTACGCCAATGCAAAAGGTGCGTTTCCCGGCTCTAAGGCATTAGTGTATAATGCCGGAGTAATATTGAAAGTAAAGGAGAATATTTTTGAGGTGTACTTCCCTGTGGTGACCAGCAGCGATATCGAGCAATACTGGGAACTCAACAAGATAAAATATGCACAACGCATCACCTTTTTGTTCAACCTTAACAGTTTGAATCCGCTGGATATTGTAAAAGGTATAGGGTTCTGATTTATTTCATCAAAGCGTTATCACGCAAGCGCTGATGATACGATTGAACTGCTGCTTTGATTTGCAGTTCGAGTTGTTTTTTCTCTTTTTCAGGTAAGGTGCTCAGTACATTTTCACGCATCAGTTCATCTTTCGGATATTGATAAACGGCACTAAGTTGTTGTCCGTTAAAATGCACCACATAGCGTTGTGTGATTAACTGATACATTCCGTTATCGAAATGCAAAGCGAAATGTTGTGCGTTGCTTTCAAAAGCAGCATTACCAAAAGCAAAAAATGGTTTGGCGTAATGCAGGTAATGCAGGATAGTGGGTGCAATATCGGCATGGGAAACCACGGTAGAGTCCAGTTGTTTTTTTGCGTTTTGTGGTTCGAATAACAGTAATGGCACTGCATATCTACCGGCCAGAGTCTGGTATTTCCATTCCATGTTTTCAGCACTGTGATCGGCAGTAATTACAAATACAGTGTTGTTGTACCAGGGCTGTTTTTTTGCCGTTTCAAAAAACTGCTGCAAGGCAAAATCAGCATAACGTATACTGCGGTGAATGGGCAGCTTTCCCTTAGGGAATCGTTCTTTGTACTGTTGCGGAATAGGATAGGGATGGTGAGATGATAAAGTAAAAACAGCAGCACAAAACGGTTCTTTGGTTTGGGTAAGTTGTTGGGCAAAATAGTTCAGGTAGGGTTCATCAAAAATACCCCAGTGACCATCAAAATCTTTTTCACTTCGGTATTCATTGAGTCCGTAATAGTCACCAAAACCTGACGCACCAATAAATCCGTCAAAGCCCATGGTGCCGTTTCGCGAACCGTGATAGAAGGCAGTACTGTATCCTTCAGCACGCAATGTTTTTCCTAACCCGGGTAATTGGTTGGTTTGGTAAGGGGAGTTGATAAGCGGTATATCCAGTAAAGATGGAATGGAAGACAAAATGGAGGGTAACGCTTCGATAGATTTTTTTCCATTAGCATAGGCATTTACAAACACATAACTGTTGTTGCAAAGCGAATCCAGAAATGGAGTATAACCCTTTCCTCCGTTAAAAAAACCGACATACTCTTTCCCGAAACTTTCGAGTATGATAACCACAACATTTTTTTTATTAAAGGGCAAAGTGTTGGCGTAGTGTTTAACGTAGGGAGCGTTTTTGTTCAAGTCTTCATTATTCAGCCATTGAGGTACTTGAGCAGTTTTGTTACCCACCGTGGCCATCATTTGAAATGGTGTGTTGATGGTGAGCGGAATCAGTTCAGCCGGTACAAAACGTGTGGCATCAAACGGGCGAATAGGTTTCAGGTAAAAACCTCCGCGTGCTGAAACAACCCACACACCCGCAAAAAGCAAGAAGAGTGCTGTGTGTTGCAGGTAACGTTTAATGCTGTATTTGTTTTCATCGTACCTGCTCATGTCGGGGTACAACTTCCACATGGTCCAGGCAGCCACAGGAAGTAGCAGGGCCAGGTACCAGTAGTCTTTTACATAGTCGGCCCACAATGCGCCTATATCATTTTGTGTGGTGAACAGTTCAGTGCCCGTGCGTTTGGACGTGAATTTAAAGTATTCTACATCAATAATATTAACAACAAATGCAGCAAAATTGGTTAACACAAAAACCACTTTTAACGTTGCCTGGTAATACGAGTGCGATCGGAAAGGCAGAGGTACAATGCTGAAAAAAACCAGTAGAATATTTACATAAGCTATGGCAGAAATGTCGAACAGCAGTCCGTAAAAAAAAGTACTGAGCACCGGTAAAAATCCGTATTGTGCAAATGAAGCGGCATTCAGTAAAAAGAACAGTAGCCTCGCCAACTGAAAAAATATCAGGGCCAACGCCAGGCGATGAAGAAGTAATCGGATATGGCCGGTAAGGCGCATCAGGAAATGGTTTGTGCGTGTTGTTCCAGGTATTTCACCCACTCTTCATACAGCTCCATTTTCATCACTCGCGGGAATTTATTTTGACCACCTTCTTTGCCCCTTTGACGCATAAAATCAAGAAACACTTCTGAGGGATACACGTCTACTTTGATGTCTTTAAGTGCGTGTTTTCGCTCCACAGCATAATCATCATTCAGGTCTTTGAGTAAATCATCTATGCGTTGTTTGATGTGGGCTTTACTCACCTTCACCGATTCATTTAAACTAATGAACCAGTGGTGACCGAATAGCCCTTCGTGACGTATGCCGGCTACACTAAATTCATTAATGGGTTGTTGTAATTCATCAGCCAGTTTTACAATGGCGGTATTCATGTTGTCAACCGAGAGGTGTTCGCCACACAAACTGAGGAAGTGTTTTGTTCGTCCGGTAATTTTAATTTCGAGGTTACGTTTGTTCACGAATTTAATGGTGTCGCCAATCATGTACCTCCAGGCACCTGAGCAGGTACTGATGAGCAGGGCATATTCTTCTCCCTGACGCACATCTTCCAGCCACACCACTTCAGGGTTGTCTCTCAACTCTCCGTCTTCGGTAAAGTTTTTCTCATTGAAGGGAATAAATTCATAGAAGATGCCGTTTTTCACCAACAGTTTCATGCTCTTGGCTTCATCACTTGTTTGTTGAGCAATAAATCCTTCAGAGGCTAAATACGTTTCGTAGTAATATACTTTTTGTCCGAAGAGTTTCTCCAGACTTTTTTTATAGGGGTCAAGTGATACACCTCCGTGGATGTATACCTTGAGGTTGGGCCACAAATCGTGAATGGTGTTGAGGTTGTACTTTTCAATAATGCGTTCAAAAATAATCTGTACCCAGGCCGGCACGCCTGCTACCATGCCCACATCCCAGTTGGGGGCTTCGTTTACTATTTCATTAATCTTATCCTGCCAGTTACGTTTTTTGCGTGTTTCGTTATCGGGTTTGGAAAAAGGTTCAAACCAAAACGGCACATTGCCGGTGGTAATGCCACTGAGGTCACCACTGTAATTGGTCCCGTTGTAATGCAAATCGGTACTTCCACCAATCATGAGGGAGTGTTTGGAAAGTGTATTGCGCGGAATGTTTTTACTGCGACCAATGTGAATGATTTGTTTCAAACTTGCACGGGTAAGTCGCTTGCGCATATCGTTCGAAACGGGAATGTATTTACTGGCACTATCTGTGGTGCCGGAGCTTAAAGCAAAGTAGGAAGTTTTACCTGGCCAGCAAACAGATTTTTCCCCGTCAAAACTACGTTGCCACCATTTTTTGATTGAGAGGTAGTTGTTAACGGGCACAAGCTCCTGATAGCTTTTTACCAAATCATCACTATTCAGTATATCAATAAAATTATACTCTCTCCCAAAAGCCGTATCATGTGCTTTGGCCAGCAGTTTTCTCAATGTTTTGAGTTGCTGGTTGGCGGCACGTTTATTTGAACTTAAGGGCAGAATTCCGCTTCGTACAATTGTTTTAATCAGACTCATCTATCTCTCTCGCTTTGTAAAAAATTAACGCAAGATAAACAATTTTGTAATTATGGGCGCGAAGCTCTGAGTTCGGCCTCGCTGATACGTTGTTCCCACTTCAAATCGCCCTTGGCTGTAAAGCACTTAATGGTTAAAACACGTTCTTTTCGTTTGCCGCTTAAAAACAGTTGGCAATAGTTGGGTTCAGCCACCAGCGTGCCTTTTATGCGCATGGGATTGTTGGCCTCCAGCGAGTCTCTGAATACGTTGATGTTGGCACCGCTACTCAAAGGTGAGGAGGTTAAATCATAAATATCATAACCGGTTTTACTTTTGAACTTAGCATTTTTGAGTAGCTCGGTATGGTGACGGTCGCCACTCAGAAAAACCACGCCTTCAATTTTTTGATCTGCAATAAAATTCAATAATTCCTCGCGTTCATTTTTGTACAGGTTGTATGATTCTTTGGTGGTGTATTCATTTAAAAACTGTCCGCCAATAACCACAAACTTAAAGGGAGCGTGTGAATCTTTCAGGGCATTTTTCACCCAGATTTTTTGCTTTTCTCCCAGCTGAGATTTCTGCGGGTATTTGTTTTCATCCATGTCCGTATCATCCCGAAAATAACGGTCGTCCAGCATAAAAAATTCGCAATCGCCATATTTAAATCGGGTGTAAATACCCTCGTTGTTTTCACCATAAGAACGAGCCGGCCAGAATTGATTAAAAATGTGTCTGCTTGTTTCCTTGAGTTCATAACTTCTTCCGCCATTGTTGGTGCCGAAATCGTGGTCGTCCCAGGTGGCATAGTGTGGCATAGTTCGAAGTAATGGTTGCAAATTTTTATCAGATCGGGTGTGCAGGTAGCGGTAAGCCAAACCACTTTCGCTGGTATAATCGGCTTCGCGGGTGTAAGTGTTATCGCCCAGCCAAAGCATAAAATTAGCATTGCTTTTAGCCATGGTGAGTAAGATATCAGTTCCTTGTCCGTAGGGTTTTCCCGGGCGGTCATGTAAGCTATCATTCACATACAAACAAGAGCCGGCTAAAAACGAAAACGCAGGAGGGTCTGTTCTCCATTCCCAAATGGCTTTGGTAGTAAATTGCAGAGGTTGCTCAAACTCCATTTTTTTACCATTGAGCCACAGTTCGTACTGATAGGTAGTGGCCATATCCAGGTTATTTAGATGCAGTGTTGTGCCATATGCATTAGCACCAAAAGAATAGGAGTTGTACGTGTTTAATGCTATTTCGTTCTTTTTTTCAGGTTCATTTGCGGGGTAGTACACCAGTTTATCCGGATGCCCAAATATACCCGCTACCCAAATGCGGGCTTCGCGATGTTCTACATAGCCCAGCATGGGTCCGGCAATAAGTTGTGATACAGTCTCAGGTGTCTTGGGCTTTTTTTGTGCGTAGCTGTTGTTGAATAGCAAAAGCCCGAGCATTAGTATGAATATATTTTTCATCAGAAAATTATTTAGTGCAAATATGAAGCACTTAAAGCACAAAATCCTGCACAACTAAAATGCTTAGTGTCCGTGCACGGCAGCAGCCAGTTCAGCAATCAGGTCAGGGTCTTTTTCCGCAGCATTGCCTACCACTACCATATCAGCACCGGCTTTACAGGCTTGTTTGGCTTGCAGTGCAGTACGTATGCCTCCGCCTACTACAACAGGTATGTCAACACTTTTGCTCACCCGTTCAATAATGCTGTCGGGAATGTGTTGAATGGCTCCGCTTCCGGCATCCATGTAAATAAGTTGTAGTCCGAGTTGTTCACCGGCCATGGCTGTGCAGGCAGCAATATCAGGTTTATCGGCCGGTATGGGCGTGGTGTTGCTCATGTAACTTACTGAAGTGGTTCGTCCGCCATCTATAAGCATGTAACCCGTTGGCAATATCTGCAAGTTGCTTTGTTTGAGTGTGGGTGCAGCGAGTACGTGTTTGCCTATGAGCAAATCGGGGTTGCGGCCTGAGATGAGTGAGAGTAGTAGTATGCCGTCTGCATGGGTGTTCACCTGCATTACATTGCCCGGAAACAATACCACAGGAACCTTACAGCTTTTTTTGGCTACCTCCACACACATATCCAGGTTGCCGTTAGTAATAATGCTTCCGCCTATCAGTAACCAGTCAACCTGAGCTCTTTCTGCTGCTTTACATACCTTTTCTACGGCTTTGCTGTTTTTGAATGCATCGGGGTCCAGTAATAAAGCAAAAAGTTTTTGATTCTTTTGCTTCTTTTTGTTCAACTCGGTGAGTAACGCGTTTTTCATTTCAGATTGTAGCTTATAGTAGACGTGTTAAGTTAGTGGTTTGATTTTCTTACTATTGAAACCCCGCGCAAATAAAGGAATTTTTTATCACAATTTTTGTTATTCACAGCCTAAAAGCCTGACAGCACCTACTAAAAAAATTTACCAGAGGCTTACTGTGGAAAAGGCGGTTTGATGGGATGGTCATAACACATCTATTTTTGGTAAAAAACCCCTGATAAATTTTTAACCATTTATTAAGGTAATCAACAGCCCCAAATTATTGTATCGCCATATGACCAAAAGTACCGCCAAAGCAAGTAAAAAAGACCAAACAGGATTAAAGTTTGAGCGCTTTTACACCCAAGAGGGAGTGAATCCCGTTGACATGTTCGAGTATGAACTCAGAACCTCTGTGATTAAAAACCCGTCAGGGGAAAAAGTTTTTGAGATGACCCATGTGGAGGTACCTAAAGCCTGGAGTCAGGTAGCTACCGACATTCTGGCCCAAAAATATTTCCGTAAGGCAGGTGTACCAATGCCCGATGGTAGCTCAGGCGCTGAAACGTCCATTAAACAGGTGGCCCACCGCATGGCCAACTGCTGGCGTACCTGGGGCGAACAATACGGCTACTTTAACAGCACCGAGGATGCGCAGATATTCTACGAAGAATTAGTACATACTATTATAAGTCAAAGTTGCGCGCCCAACTCACCGCAGTGGTTCAATACCGGCTTGCATACCTCTTATGGTATTACCGGCAAACCTCAGGGTCACTACTTTGTGAATCCTACTACCGGCCAGTTGGAAAAATCCACCTCTGCTTATGAGCGTCCGCAACCACACGCCTGCTTTATATTAAGTGTGGATGATGATTTGGTGAACGATGGCGGTATTATGGATTTGTGGGTACGTGAAGCACGTATATTCAAATATGGTTCAGGTGTGGGAACCAATTTCTCCCGCATTCGTGGTGAAGGCGAAAAACTTTCAGGTGGCGGAACTTCATCGGGTTTGATGAGTTTCCTGAAAATTGGCGACCGTGCAGCTGGAGCTATCAAATCTGGCGGAACAACCAGACGTGCCGCTAAAATGGTTTGTCTGGATTTAGATCACCCGGAAATTCTTCAGTTCATTAACTGGAAAAAAGACGAAGAGAAAAAAGTAGCTGCTTTAATTGCAGCCGGATATGCCAGCGACTATGAAGGTGAAGCTTATGCCACCGTTTCAGGTCAGAACTCCAATAACTCCGTTCGTATTCCTAATGATTTCTTTCATGCATTGGAAGAAGGAAAAGATTGGGAACTGAAAGGCCGCAGCAACGGCAAAACCATGAAAACCATTCCTGCACAAAAACTGTGGGACATGATTGGTGAAGCTGCCTGGGCTTGTGCTGACCCCGGTGTACAATATGATACTACCATCAACGAATGGCACACTTGCCCCGAAGGCGGACGCATCAACGCATCTAACCCTTGTTCAGAGTACATGTTCCTCGATAACACGGCTTGTAACCTGGCTTCATTGAATCTGATGAAGTATTTCAATGCCGATACGCTGGAGTTTGATGTAAAAGGTTTCGAACAAACCGTTCGTTTGTGGACTACCGTGCTTGAAATCTCTGTATTGATGGCTCAGTTCCCTTCTAAAGAAGTGGCTCAACTGTCATACGAGTACCGCACGCTTGGTTTAGGATACGCTAACTTAGGCTCTATGCTCATGGTGGCAGGTATCCCTTACGATTCACCTAAAGCATTTGCTATTTGCGGAGCTATCACCGCTATTCTGAATGGTGTGGCTTACGAGACTTCAGCTGAAATGGCTAAGTATCTCGGACCGTTCCCTAAATATAAAGAAAACAAAACGCACATGTTGCGCGTAATGCACAACCACCGCTTTGCAGCATACAATGCTACGGATGCTTATGAAGGTTTAAGTATTAAACCAGTGGGCATTGATCCTAAATATTGCCCTGATTACCTGTTGCAAGCTGCTTGTAACTCATGGGATCGTGCAGTACAACTGGGTGAACAATACGGTTACCGCAACGCACAGGCTACTGTAATTGCTCCTACCGGAACCATTGGTTTGGTAATGGATTGCGATACTACCGGCATTGAGCCTGACTTTGCTTTGGTGAAGTTCAAAAAACTTTCAGGTGGTGGTTACTTCAAAATCATCAACCAATCTGTACCCGCTGCATTGAAAAACTTAGGTTACACCGAAGAGCAGAACAAAGAAATTATTGACTACGCCATCGGTCGTGCTACATTAAAAGGAGCTCCCGGTATCAACTTCGAAACCTTGGGTGCCCGCGGATTTACCGCAGAAGAAATTGAAAAATTAGATAAAGCAGTATCCGGAGCATTTGAAATAGGCTTTGCCTTCAACATCTGGACCTTAGGTGAAGAGTGCTTACAACGTTTAGGTTTCAAGCCTGAAGAATACAACGCACCAAACTTTAACCTGCTGCGTAAACTTGGTTTCACCAAAGGAGAAATTGATGCAGCCAACGATTACGTTTGCGGCACCATGACAGTGGAAGGTGCGCCATACCTGAAAGACGAACACTTACCTGTATTCGATTGTGCTAACAAGTGCGGTAAAAAAGGTGAGCGATTTATTCATGCACATGGCCACATTCGCATGATGGCTGCTGCACAGCCCTTCCTCTCAGGTGCTATCTCCAAAACCATCAACCTGCCTAATGAGGCAACCGTTGAAGAGATTAAATCTTGCTACGAAATGAGCTGGACATTAGGTTTGAAAGCCAACGCACTTTACCGTGACGGATGTAAACTTTCACAACCACTGAGCAACAAATCAGACGTGAAAGACGAAGAAGATGTACAGGAAGTAGTAGAGCACGTGTTGGGTAATGACGCTTACAAACCGGTTGGCGAGTTAACAGCCGATCAGGTATTGGAAGCAGCACAAGCCATTCTTAACCGCTCCATGGATACAGAGTTTAAACGTAAACTGGCCCGTATTGTGGAGCGCAAATCACTGCCATCAAAACGCAGCGGCTTTATTCAGAAAGCAACCGTTGGCGGGCAAACCATTTTCGTTCACACCGGTGAATACGAAGACGGAACATTGGGAGAAATTTTCATTGACCTACACAAAGAAGGTGCATCTTTCCGCTCCCTGATGAACTGCTTTGCTATAGCTGTTTCCATAGGCTTACAATACGGTGTGCCGTTGGAAGAGTTTGTAGAGAAGTTCACCTTCACCCGCTTTGAACCAAGCGGTATGGTGCAAGGACATGATAATATCAAGAACTCTACTTCAATTGTAGATTATATGTTCCGCTTGTTGGGCTTTGAATACTTAGGTCGTACTGATTTAGTTCAGGTGCCACCGGTAGAAAACCCGATGATTAAAAAACAAACCGAGATGGCCGCTAAATCACAGGTAGCATCTGTAAAACCACAACCCGTAGCACAGGTAACTCCTGCTCCGGTAAGTAATGTGGAGAAAACAGCTACTGCCAGCGCTCAGTTAGACCAAACACAGGAGTACATGAGCAGCATGCAAAGTGATGCACCTCCCTGCAACGTATGCGGACACATTACCCTGCGCAGCGGCACCTGCTACAAGTGTTTGAATTGCGGTAACAGCATGGGTTGCAGCTAAGAGAAAAGTGCTCTATAAGAAAAGAAAACCCGCTTCGAAAGGAGCGGGTTTTTTTATAAAGACCAGAAACAACAGTAAATCGTTTAACGGTTTGTATACTTGTTCATTCCCCTAACCCTGACAGGGCTTTATGCGAAAGAATATAGCCCTGTCAGGGTTGAACAGTTTTAAGGGATGTATTTATAGTGGTGATTAGAATTGTTAAATGAAAGCACAGCTCACTTTTTCTTGTTCAGGTGCTCCTGAATATTTTTTTGAGCAAGTTGAGCAAAGTAAGTATTTTGCGTTCCGTTCAGTTCAACATTGCTTTCACTTATGCGAATGATTTTGGTTAAAATTTCTTTTGCATCTTCTACCTGATTTAGTTGCAGCAATGCATAAAACTGGTAATATAAATACAGGCAATTGTTGGGATAAGTTAAAACCAGTTTGGTAGAATAGGTAAGCGAAGGAATATACTTTTTCTCACCAATGTAAATTTTCATCAAAAAATACGTGGCTTCTGTGTTCAGTATTTTATTGTTAAGCATAGACGCTTTTTCCAGCATTTGTATCCCTTTTTTGGCATCCCCTTCAGGGTAAAAGTAGAGGTAAGGAATAAGAACCGGATAGTTAGCACCGGCATTATCCATGTGGTAATTATAGAGTCCTGAGGAAAGGTAAAAATAATTGAAGCGTTCCTCGTGTCCGAAACTTTTTTGAAGGTGCTTGTAGCAGGTTCGCATACGAAGAAAAGCTTTCAGGTAATGGCTGTTAAGTCCGTCCATACGGGCCAGGTAACCGTACAGGAAAATGGCCCGGTAAATATGCAGGTCATTGTCTGTTTTTTTCTCCTGCAACAGCAGCTTTTCTGCGCTGAGTAGTGTTTGGTAGTATTGCTCTCGTGTTGCGGGGCGGTCATTGCCACTTATTATTTGCCACCACTGCAGGTTGGAGCGCAGTAATAATGCATCAATACCGGGAGACTGTTTTTCAAATTGGTTAATCAGACTATCGGCAGTTTTGAATTTGAATTTATAACAACTCTCTACTATCCGGCTGTAAAGCTCCATGTTCTCTTGGGCATTTGCCGGCAGCAAAGCAACAACCAACAATAAAAATAGTAGGGGCTTACGCAAATCAGTTTTTTGAAATTTGCGGGAATATACATAGTATTGAAAAAATAAAATAAATATGAAAAAGTTAATTGTACTATTTCTATTGGTTACAGGCTTTTGTTATGTGTCTAAGGCCGATGTTATTTCTGTGAGCGAGTACGTTTTAAATGAGGCTACTGTTGAACAATTGTTTGGTGCTTCAGAAGATGTTACCTTTCAGATAAGCGGCCTAGTTGACGCTCCATTTGACAAAGAGAAGGTGGCAGGTGACGATAATAAACAATTGATTGCTGGAATTGTTGCTCTAGGGTCAATTTTGCTTGGCGTTGGTGTGGCTATTCCCTTTCATAGGTTCATTCTAGGAACAGATGGTAAAACGCTGAAAATCTTTTGCATGTATTTTTGTACAATTAGTGGTTGTGGTATTGTATTGTTGGTTGATGGTATATTGTTGTTGATAGATGCTGAAGGTGACCAATACATTAATAATAGTAAATTTATTATGTGGTAAGAAAAAAAAATATATATTTGTTAAAAATAAACTTTTAAATACATGAAAAAATTAACTCTAACCTTGGCATTTTTTGTATGCCTTCTTAGTGCTGGTTTCGCCTCTGATTACAAATTAGATGAAGCAGCAGTTGATCAAATGTTTACTGCATCAACAGATGTTACTTTCAGCCCTGAGGCACAAGCAGCGTTTGCAGCCAACCCAACCACAGTAACCGGAGAAAAAACAGTTGCTATGTTCTTGGTTTGGAACTTCTTCTGCGGAGGCCTTGCACTTCACCGTAAGTACATGGGTAGCGACTGGGGTAAATTGTGGTGGAAATACTTCTGTATTCCAGTTGCAGGTGGTGTAGCCAGTTGCGGTGACTTCCTTTACGTGTTGATTAAAGGACAGGATGCCTTAGACAATTATGACGGAAATGACGATTGGTTTGTTTGGATGTAATCCTCACACCATAAGTAAAGAAAAAGCGCCTTCATGGCGCTTTTTTTATGGACTTTGACGAACGAAACGTCAATCAATTAGGCAGTAATTTCAATACAAATTCTTTCCGGCTGTTATTGAAGTTCCTTTTAAGGGTATAATTTTTCTTTTGTGCCAGAAACTCAGTGCGGGTTATGCCACCCATATAAAAGCGCTGAAAGAACGAGAAGCCGATTAATACACCACTGGCATAGTACTGTTTCCATATGCCTAATCCGGTTATTCCCAGCCCCACCGCTTGTAGTGTAACACTCAGTATACCTTCACCCCAATAACCCGCATAAATTTGCCCCGTACCCGGAATAATAGAAGATAGTTTTTTTGCTTTCTCAACATCCTTCAAGCGTGGTATGCTTGCACCGGCATACATTTTTTCAACCTCCTGCTTCATTTGTTGTTTTTGTTCAGCAGAACTTCCACTTGAACTGATGTATTGCAGCAGCACTTCTTTGGCTTCGGTCCACCTGTTGCTTTCATTAAGAATGAGGGCGTAAAGCGGATAGGCATTTACAGATAAAAGTGTGTCAGAAACAAAAGCTCTCAACTGCAGTATTTGCGACTCCGCATTTTCAAACGAGGAATTAAGGTAGGCAGATAAAGCGGTTTTGTACCTGGCGGCATACTGCATGGAATCATTTAATCCATAGTACGTAATACGTGACAGACATTGTTCAGCGGCAGCGTAGTTGCTACGCATCAGGTAACAATCACCCTTTCTCATCAGGGCGTGTGTTTTTTGCACATTATCTACAGACAGGTAGGCAGCCTTATCATACCAAATACCGGCCTGCTGGTAATCGGCCAGTTGAAAAAGGCTATCGGCTTTTTGCAAAACCTTTTCTGCAACAACCTCAGTTGAATATCCTGCGAAGGGGAATATGCAAATCCAGCAAAATAGAATTATATATCTCATTGTTTCTTTGTGTGCGAATAGTTTTTACACTCATTACACTGCCCCAAATGTTGCCGACATAAAAAATCGAAAACACACTGGCGGCAGCAATAAATTTAGCATCCTTAGGCCCGTCTTTGATGTAATTCTCAACAGCCACAGCACCAAACACTACACAAGGCATAAGGGTAGCAATCGCCTGGCCTTTATAGCCGGCATACAATTTTCCCGAGCCGGGCAATACAGCTGAGAATACACCGGCTAAAACGGGAGAACGTTGTTTTACTTTTTTAAGTTCATCTCTGTAAGTGAAAAGATTTTTTTGTTCGGTAGCACAAGCAAAATTTGTGTAAGTGAATTGTGCAGCCGCAGAGTCAAAAAGGGAGTATTTTTTTTGCAACAGATAACCGGTTGATTGTTGAAAGAGACGTAGCTCCTGTTGTAATGAATCCTGAACAGGCAAATTGGAAATGGCTACTTCTGCCTCAGCATACCTGCCTGAGTAAAGCAGCTCAAAAGTTTTGTAATAACTGCCTTTGATGTATGCCGGAGAAGTGGGACTTATTTTTTTAAAATAAACAATGCTGCTGTCCAACTGCTTCATGTTATAAAAGGTCCAGCCCAAAAGGTAATGAATGCTATCGGTTTGATCAGTGTTGGCTTTGGTTAACAGTTCAGGTTGACGCAGCAATACAAGAGCATCATCAAATTCTCTGTTGTTAATCAGGTAGTCGATAAACTGAAGTTCATCACTCACTGTTTTGGTAGAATCTGTTTGTTGAGCCATTGCAGGAGTGCACATCGCAAACCATACAATAGTGCTTACAGCAGCAATAAGTTTAATGCGCATGTTTAAAGGTGTACTGTTCAACAGGATCAATTATTCTTCGTTCTTTCGTAAACTGAGAAGGTCTCAGGTCAATCAAGGTAAATTGTGTACAGCGTGTAAGACGGTCGGCTGTGAGCGCAATGCCTTTTACCATTCCGTAGTGTTGTATGCATTGTTTGCTGAAATTGGAGCAGTTAATTACATAAGGGCAGTTGGCTGAAAGCTGAGGAGAAATCCCTTTCTGGTACATGAATAATAAACTACCAAACGTGAGTGTAACGGGATTGTATTTGACCAAAACATTTTTGCTGCTTTTGAAAAGGAACTCCGGTTTTCTTCTGTCATACCTTTTTTCGGCAAAATCCTGCTTTTCCAGCAACACCTTGTTCAAACTGTTAGTTTGTGCCATAACTTTTTGAACGTGTAAACTTAAAGATATAAAGAGGAGTAGGATAAAAGCTTTTCTCATTTTTTGGGTTTATCAGTTGAAGGTGAAATTACTTTAGCTGAGGCCGGAATTTTATAGTTAAGGTAAGTGTCCTCAACGGCTGCATTCAGTATCAAATTGGTATAGGTGCGTCTGGTTATCAAAGAATCTTTATCGCCAAAGTAGTCAAACTCAGTTATGGTAAAAGGCATCTTTATGCTTCCAACGGTTTGGTAATTGGTATAATATGATTTTTGAACGGGCTTGTTATTGGCATCGAAAAAACCCAGAAATATGGGAAGGTAGTTTTCGTGAGCAATTTCAGCTTTCTTTATAATTTTAGACGGGCCAACCGGCATCCACGTGGTGATAACAATTTTATTTTCAAAGCGCGTACTTACCAATTTATAACCCAAAGCGGCCAAACCCATATCATTGATGCTGCCGGAGAAAAAGCTGTAAAACAAACTGTTTTTTGAACTCAGGTCGAAGCCCTGCATCAGGGTAACGGTGTTTTGTTTTACGTTATAATCCTTGTATTCGCCATTGGCATTGGTGAATACAATTTTTTCAAAAGGTGAGGTGAAACGGGTAACCATAGTTCCACCGGAAACGCGGTAGTACAAATCGCTTTTTACAGTAAACGATTGCCCTTTATGCAAGCTTTTAGAAATCAGGGTTAGTTTGATCTTGTCAACTTTTTCCTGAAGTGGGGCAAATGAACACAGCAGCAGGGTGATACAAGCGGCAGCTAAATTTTTGAACATCGTCAAATTTACATTTTCAACCAATATTTCAAAAGCAGTAACTCAAATACTTATTCAGTAAGCATAAAAAAGCCACCCGTCAATTGACAGGTGGCAGGTATTATGGTGTGGTTTAGGTGTTATTCGATAACCAGTTTTCTGGTGTAGTTTCCTCTTTCGTCAAGAATTTGAACTAAGTAAATACCTTTTGGAAGTTCATTTGTGTTGATGCTTATTTGCTTGCTGTTTCTTTTGGCGGATAACATTAAAGCACCCTGCAAATTCAGAATATTGCACTGTTGTATAGCGCGGTCACTTACAACAGTTATTCCTTCACGGGCAGGATTAGGGTAAACAAGCAACGCAACGGAGCTAATTTCCTTGGCAGAGGTTGGGGTTAAAGGTTCAGCGGTATATAATTTACGTCCGTAATAAATAAACCCGTTACCTATGTTAAAGTAAATACTTACTGAATCGGGAAGACCGGTAGCGTTGCGGTGATAAGCCATAGAATCAGAGAATCCGGATGTGGATTGTCTCACAATGGTCATCAACTTACCGGAGGAAAACGAAAAGCCGTTGTAGATAAAGTTAGGCGCAAGCCCGTTTCCTGAATACTGTGAATCAACCACCAATGACAGGTTACCGTTGGCATCATAAGAGAAATATTGAGACCGTTGCTCATACACACTGTCTTTGTATTGGAGGTACATGTAGGCAGGGAAATAGCGGTGAGAAGTCATTCTGTTTTGTGCATCCCAGGTGAGTTTCATGCGGTACAGCACAGCGTAGTCATTGTTGCTGGTAAGCGCGTAATCAACATCAACAGGGTTGTTGCCTGCATCGTAGGTTATTTTAGTGGTCCAATTGAGCGCGTAAACACCTGAAATTGTTTTTGTGTATGAATCAAAGCGATCGGCTTTTCCGGCAGCATTGTAGTAAATGCTATCAACCATAACAGTTGTTTGAGTTAACGTGTTACCGTCATAAAAACTATCTACGTGGTTGTAATACGTTAGTTTGCCACCGGCATTGTAACCGGTTTGATAAATCCATTTTACTCTGAAATGAAGCGTATCAACAGAAGTGGCTTTTGACCAGGCAGTGAGGAGTTTTCCTGCACCATCGTAAGTTGTAGTTCCTTCGCTCCAGCTTTGACGAATTAATGTTCCGTTATTGTCATAAAAATTTTCACTAAAGAGCACGTCTCCCTTGCTGTTGGTTGTAACAACTTCCTTGGTATTATTCTGGTATGAACCGTTTGACCACAACTGGCCCAAAGCAGTAAGTTTTCCATTTAACAGAATAACCTGTTGTGCTTTTTGTAAGGGTGTGGTTAGGTCAGGTCCCGGGTAGAACTGAGCATGGCAAAACGAAGTAATAAGTCCTAAAGTTAAGAATAGTGTAGATTTTAATTTCATGTGATATGTTTAATTTTCTGCAATCTATGCGAAAGATTATGAAAGCAGATACCACAAAATACGTATTTATTCAGTTGGGGCATACTGCCGTTCGGTAGCAACGGGTGCATTTTTAGAGCGTATTTTTCCAATAATTTGCCCTATTTTTGTCCTCAAATTCATTCCCGAGATATGTATAACGAACAATACAACAAGAAAGTAACCGAATTACGTAAACTGGTTAACTATGAAGTGCTTGATGTGCCCCGCATAGTGGAACTGATGAAAGAAATACGTGAAATAGTGAAGTCTGTAGGCGATCCATTGGTAGTAAAAACGCTGCGTTTGGTATACGAAAACATTGAGGAAAATGGGTCACTGGTAATGAACTATCTGGAGGATGAAGAAGACCTGACTAATCTGGAATACTTTGCTGATTTACTTAAAGACGCGAATAACAAGTATAACCGTCAGGAGATTGAAGACATCATGAAGACCTTGTTGGGATTACCACTGGAGTCTGACGAAGAGGAAGCAACAGCTTAATTTATCAGAGCGTATGCTCCACAATCTCTCAGAGGGCCACTCACTTATCAACCAGTTTGTTGCTGAACTGAGGGATGTTTCGCGACAAACCGACCGTTTCCGTTTCCGTAAGCACATTGAACGTATAGGCGAAATTTGCGCCTACGAAGTAAGTAAAGCATTACCCTGGAAAACACAGGAAATCACCACTCCATTAGGAAAGAAACAAATGCCCGTATTGGCTGAACAACCTGTATTAGCAACCATTCTGCGGGCAGGTTTACCTTTACATCACGGCATCAATAATTTTTTCAGCGATGCCGATAATTGTTTTATTTCAGCCTACCGTAACCACAAAGCCGATGGTAGTTTTGACATTGTAGTTGAGTACCTGGCCGCCCCCGATTTAACTAACCGCATAGTAATTTTGGCCGACCCCATGCTGGCCACAGGTCAATCGGTAGTATTGGCTTATCAGGCCATGCTCAGGAACGGTACGCCCCGCGAAGTGCACATTGTTAACCTTATCGGAAGTAAACAAGGTGTGGCCTATGTGCAGGAGCATTTACCCGATGCACACATTTGGATTGCGGCCATTGATGATGAGCTTGATGCACATGGATACATTGTTCCGGGTTTGGGCGATGCTGGCGACCTCAGCTTTGGCGAGAAGCTGTAATGGCAAAATACAAACACATTTTTTTCGATCTTGACCATACGTTGTGGGATTTTCACCGCAACTCAGAGGAGACACTACACACGCTGTTTTACGATTTTGAGTTGCACAAATTTGGTGTGCCACATCCTCAGCGATTTTTAGAAGTTTATACAGATATTAATCACAGATTATGGCAACAGTACCACAAAGGCGAAGTAAATAAAGCCCAGCTGCGTGATAACCGTTTTCGGAGCACCTTTAAAGCACTGGGTTTTGACGGAGATCATCTGGCTGATGCTTTTAGCGAACAGTACCTTTCTATAAGTCCCACAAAACCGCATTTAATTCCGAATGCCATCGAAGCATTGGAGTACCTGAGCGGGAGATATACCATGAGTATTATTACCAACGGGTTTGCCGAAGTGCAACACACCAAATTGAAATATTCCGGCATTGAAAAGTATTTCAATGATTTGATTATATCTGAAGAAATAGGTTGCCAGAAGCCCGATGTACGTATTTTTGAGTTTGCCGCTTATAAGGCAGGCGTGCCTTTGTGGGAATGCCTGATGATTGGCGATAATGCAGATACCGATATAGCCGGAGCCAGAAATGCGGGAACAGATCAGGTATTTTTTAATCCGGAGAAAAAACCGCTTACCTTTGAGTGTACTTATCACATACATGATTTGGCTCAACTAATTCAATTGTTATGAGAAGAGTTTTCATTGCGTTGCTATTTGTTTTAGGATTTGGTGCTGTTCAGGCACAGTCTGCGGCAATTCCTGAAATTACTTTTGATCAGTTGCTGCAATACAAAACTCACACTACCGATACCATTTACGTCATCAATTTTTGGGCAACCTGGTGTAAACCCTGTGTGGAGGAATTGCCGGCTTTCGAAAAATTAAATCAGATGTACGGTGGGCGTTCCCGTGTTAAAGTATTGCTGGTTAATCTCGATTCAAAAAAGAACATGGACACCCGCTTACTACCCTTTATACGGTCAAAAGAGTTAAAGTCGAAGGTGCTTTTTACGGATGTGGTAGAACTTAACCAACGGCTGGAGGAAATAGATCCGACCTGGTCGGGTGCAATTCCGGCTACTTTGTTTTCAGGTAAAACCGCAGCAGCTAAAATTTTTTACGAAGGACAAATGACATTCGAACAATTGGATGTTAAAGTGAGGCAATTAATTAAAATAAAATGAAAAAAACATTCTTCAGCATACTGCTTAGCACACTTACCTTTTTTGTAGCCCGCGCTCAGCAGGATGGTTATGCCGTAGGCGATACAGCCAAAGATTTCTCTTTACTCAATATTAACGGAAAAGTGTTTTCACTAAATCAATTGGCACAAGCTAAAGGATACATTGTTGTTTTCACCTGTAACCACTGCCCTTTTAGCCAGGCGTATGAACAACGTATTATTGACTTAGATAAAAAATATGCACCGCTGGGTTATCCGGTGGTGGCCATTAACCCCAATGATCCCGTAGCGGAACCCGAAGACTCTTATCCCAACATGATTAAACGTGCTAAAGAAAAAGGGTATACATTTCCTTACCTGTTAGATTCTACTCAACAAACAGCAAAAATTTATGGGGCCAAAAGAACTCCGCATGTTTATTTATTAAGTAAAACGTCTGCCAATATTTTAAGGGTGGAATACATAGGAGCTATTGACGATAACTTTGACGACCCTGCCGCTGTGAAAGAAAAGTACCTGGAAAAAGCCCTTGAAGCAGTTTCGAAAGGCAGCAAACCAGTAGTAACGCTTACCAAAGCCATTGGTTGCGGCATCAAATGGAAGAAGCCATAGCACTTGTTTTTGAGCATATTGAGTAAAAAATTTTGTATTTACTACTTAATCATATAGATTCGAACGTTACAACCAAATAATAAAAATATGGCCAGCAATCAACCCATGGACGAATTGGAGAAAAAACCCAGCAGTTTAAAAACCATTATCACCGCAATAGTGATATTGATGCTTTTAGGTTCCAACGTATATCTTTTCAAACAATTGGAAGAAAAAAATCATCAGATTGATGAGGCCAATAAAGTGACCACAATTGTTAAAACGGAGAAAGACTCTGTTATAGGAGAGTTGAATATAGTGGAGGCTGAATTGGAACAGTTGCGCCTGGAATTAATGGGTAAGGATAGCTTACTGGATGTTAAAGACAAAGAGATTCAGCAGAAGATATATCAGATTCGTAGAATGGCCGTTTCAGGTGATGCTACTCAACTCAAAAAAGCAAAAGAAGAGATTGAAGCATTGAAAGGAGAGATGGCTAAATTCAGTATGGAGAGCGAAGAGTTACGTAAGCAAAATCAGGAGTTATTGGCCAAAAACGGGGAGCTAAACTCATCTTTAGATGAGGCCAATGCCAAACGTAGCCAGGCAGAGCGCGAAAAAGACATGCTTACCGGTAAAGTAAAACTGGGTTCGCAAATGCTGGCAGCCAATATAAAAGTGGAGGCTGTTGCTGTTAAAAGAAATAAAGAGAAAGTGGTAACCAGAGCTAAATCAGTACAAAAATTCCGTATTTGTTTTTCCATTATGCAAAACCTTATAGTAGATAAAGGTCCGCGTAATGTATACATCAGAGTAGTGGGTCCTGACAGGTCGGTTATGTCAAGCAACGTAAGCAATACCTTTGTGTACAATGACAAACCCACCGTGTACAGCGAGAAGAAAAACTACAACTACGATAACAAAGCCATTAACATGTGCTTGTATTGGGACAAAACCCAAGACGCATTAAGCAAAGGAGAATATGCCGTTGAACTGTATGATGACTTGAGCATGCTGGGTCGTGGTACGGTAACCTTAGACTGATCCTTATCAGCAGTCTGACGCGTAATGCGTCTGACCGCCCTTACTTACTTTGGTCAGACGCATTACGCGTCAGACCAATCTCTGTGCTGTCAGTTGCTACAACTGACAGTCTTATTCATTGTGTTAGAAAGCATCACGCTTCATCTGGACGACTGCAGTGGTCAGGCCGATTAGATGTCACACGATTTGCACACTCACTAACCAGGAAAATCTTTTTAGATCAGAGTTTGTAAAAGTATCCGGAAGAGTCAGGGACGTGTAAGTAAAGTATTACTTAAACACGTAAGCACCTAAACACACCAACACCCCTACGCTTATTATTACCTTGCTGTCAGATGTTTTATCAATGTATCAGCACGATTTGATAACACCACATACGTGTCCATTTGCACGACAACAATTACTATTGATCAGGTAAATCTTTTTAAATCAGAGTTTGTAAAAGTATCCGGGAGAGTCAGGGACGTTTAAGTAAAGTATTACTTAAACACGTAAGCACCTAAACACTTAAACACACCAACACCCTACGCTTATTATTTTTTTATTGTGCTGTCAGTTGCTGCTTTTAATGCAAAAAGAAACCCGAAGGCATTGCTGCACTCCGGGTTCTTAGGGTTTAGGTTAGAACGTAATATTATCTGAACAGTACTTGTTTGGTAGCTTGTTTTCCGTCAGCCTGTATGTGTATGAAATATAGTCCTTTTGCAAAAGCATTCAGGTCAAGGGTAGCTTTATCGGTTGACTCAACATGCAGTTGTTGTACTACCTGACCCATAGCATTCATCACAGTTATACGGATGCTGCTTGTTACAGGAGTGAAGTTGATGTGTACTTCACCACTGTGGGTAGGGTTAGGATAAACCACCACATCAAGCAACTGCATAGAGGCCACACTATTTTTTACATAGTTAAACGGAACAGAGGCTGTTTTACAATCGTTGCTGTTGCTTATTTCCACTACGTAGTTTCCGCTTTGAGTAGGAACATATTTCTGGGCATTGGCACCCGGAATATCTAAGCCGTTGCGTATCCATTTGTAAGTAACTCCTGAAGCAATTGAGCAAATAAGAGTATCACCTGATTGAGAAACTAAAGGTGTAACAGGGAATACATCAATGGTTACAGCGATGGCCAAAGTAGTATCTGTGCTGCAACCTGTGTACAGAATAGCGCGGTATTCACGTGTGGTTAAAGCAGTAACGGTGGTAGCGTTGTGAATGAAAGAATCTACGGCACTAAAGGAGATGTTATTCCATTGTCCGTTGTTGTCGCGGTATATCCAGCGCACCACATTTCCAACGTATCCGTTTACTTTTACAACAGCAGGATTGTTGCTGCAAATGGTTACATCTTCAGTAGCAGGTTGCAAACTTACATTGCCTGTGCTGTTCGGATTAATAGTAACATCCACCTGTGCTGATGTGTCGTAGCTGCAAGTTGAAGTATTGACAATAATGGCACGTATGCTACGAAGAGTTACCTGACTGACAGAAGTGTTGTTCTGGATGAGTGTGTTGCTTCCTGAGGCAGTGAGCCAGGTACCGTTGTTGTTGCGGTAAATCCAATACAATACATTTCCGCCAATACTGGCTGAAATACTGTTGCCGGAACAAATCATGTTCTGATTTACTGTTGGAGTAGCTGTGCTGTTTCCATTGCTGTATGGTTTTAGAGTTACAGTAACCGAAAGTGTTGTGTCGTCACTGCAATTAGAGGTGTTACGAACGATGGCTCTGTACTCTCTTATCCGTTGCGCTGTTGTAGTAGTAGCATAGTCGCTGTATGAAGTTGAGCCGCTGTTGTACACCTGCCATGCGCCACCATCGGTACGGTAAATCCAGTGCAGCACTTGCAGGGAGGTGCTTACAGAAATAAATGCAGGTTCTCCGCTACACACGGTTCCGTTTAGTGCAGTAGGGGTTAAGGTGTTGAGGTTACCTTTAGTGATTGGATTAATGGTTACACTCACGGCCAGTGATGTATCGTAACTACAAGCTGCAGCAGTGTAAACCAATGCACGGTACGAACGAACGGTAGTGGCACTTACACCGGTAGCATAATCGTAATACGAAGATGAACCGCTGAAAGAAATAGGGGTCCAGCTTCCGGTGTTATTATCACGGTACATCCAGCCTAAAACGGTAGATGTTCCAGGAGTTATACTCACTCCGGCCACTGTACCTGCACACACTGTTGAGGTGTTTGCGGTTGGCTGCATGCTGTTGTTTCCTCTTCCTATGGGGTTAATGGTTACGCTTGCCTGTTGTGTGGTATCAATAGAACAACCACTGCTTTGCACTAATGCACGGTATGAGCGAATGAGTGTGGCAGAGGTGGTCGTGTTGTAGTCGGTCACATTGTTGGAAGCAATGTTCCAGTTAATCCAGTTGCCGGTATTGTTGTTACGGTACAACCAACCTATTACACTACCTGAAACGGTTACTCCGGCAGTTACTGATGAGCCGCTGCACACATTGTTGCTGCTCAAGCTTGGGGTATTGCTGATGTTGCCGTAGGTACGCGGGTTAATGGTAACGGTTGCTGTGTTGGTAGTATCAATGGTACAACCGGTATTGCTGGTTACTAAAGCACGGTACTGGCGTGTAGTTGTTGTACTTACTGAGGTGTTGTAATCAGTGATGGAAGTACTGCTGGTGTAGGAGAGGGTATTCCATGCTCCGTTATTATCACGGTACATCCAGCTTTGAATTGTTCCGCCTGAAAGTGTTACACTGATGTTAACCGATGACCCTGTACAGATGCTGCTGTTACCCGCACTTGGCGTTGCTGATAAGTTACCGTATGTACGCGGACTCATAGTAAGTGTATATTCAGCAGACGTATCCAATTTGCATGAGGCAGATTTATAAATGAGTGCGCGGTACGAACGTGTTGTGGTACTGCTTACAGAAGTATTGTATTCAGTGAACGAGGTAGTAGAGGAATAGGTGTACACCATCCATGCTCCGGTATTGTTGATTCTGTAAATCCAGCGTTGAACGGTGTTGCCGCTTCCGGGAGATACGCTCACATTAGCTGTTGCACCAGAGCATACCGATGAAGGACCTGAAGGTGTAATGGTATTATCATTTCCGTTAGTTACCGGATTGATGGTAACTGTGCAAGTATTGCTGGTATCAATGGTACAGGCATTTCCTTTCACAATAAGTGCTCTGTAAACACGTGTAGTGGTTGAACTCACATTGGTGTTACTTTCAGTGAAAGCTGTAGAACTACTGCTGATGTTCATCCACGCACCGCTATTGTCTCTGTATATCCAGCGGGCAATGCTGTTGCCGCTTCCCAATGAACTTATCTGAACATTGTAGCTGCTGCCGGAGCAGGCTGAAGAAGGAGCAGTAAAGGTGTAACTGTTGTCGTTGCCATACGTGCGCGGGCTAATGGTTACTGTTACACTGTTCGAAGTATCTATTCGGCAAGTGCTAGATGTGTAGATTAATGCGCGGTAGGCTTTTGTTGTTGTTGAAGTGTACGAGGTTTGGTAGTCGTAAATTGTGGTACTGGTAGTGTACCCGTAATTCATCCACGCGCTTCCGTTAATGTTGTACACCCAACCCACTACACTTCCGCCTGCGGTGGTGGTACTGATTTGCGCAAACCCACCGGCACATACTGTGGCGCTACTGGCCGTTGGTGTTATAGATGTATTTACACCCACAGTAACAGGAGTGATAGTTACGCTTACCGCAGGAGTAGTATCTCTGCTGCAAGTAGAAGGGTTGTATATAATGGCGCGGTAATTACGAACAAGCGTCACTCCGGTAATGGTGTTATTATCAGTAACAGAGTTTCCGCTGTAAGCTAAATCAATCCAGTTTCCGCTAGTACCGTTACGGTAAATCCAGCGTTGAACACTGTTGCCCGATCCCGGATTTACACTGATGACAGCTGAACTTCCGGTACACACGGTGCTGTTATTTGCTGTTGGTGTAGTAGTGGTGTTTCCGTTGCCTATCGGTAATAACGAAAGTGTAAGCAAGGCACTCGTATCTTCACTGCAAAGTGTGTTGTTACGTAAAATGGCGCGGTACACTCTGGTTTGCGGAGTGCTTACGTAAGTGTTGTAATCGCTGATGGAGTTACCTCCTGTTTGGTAATCAAGCCAAGAACCGGTGTTGTTGTTACGGTATATCCATTTAACCACACTATTGCCTGAACCCGGGTTGATACTCACAAAGGCTGGTGCTCCGTTGCAAATTGTTGCATTGCTTATAGTGGGTGTAACGCTGTTGTTGTTTCCTTTGCTGAAGGCTTTAATCACTACAGTATCACCTGCAGTAGTATCTTCAGAGCACCCGGTAGTAGTAAGTATGGCGCGGTATACACGCGGAGTGTTGAGGGTTAATCCGCTTAGCGAATGGTTGAAACCTGTGGAAGCAGAAGACGGTATTGTTGTCCATGTTCCGGTGAAGTTATCTCTGTAAATCCAGGTTTTAACTGTTCCTGAAGGAACGCTCATGAACACACTGCTAGTACCTATGCAAATAGAGTCACTGGTGATATTGGCTTTTACGGTAGTGTTTCCTTGTGAGTATGGTTTAAGAACTACTGTACGCATTTTGCTGGTATCGATGCGACAAAAAGCTGTTTTGAAAACAAGGGCAGCATATGTACGCGTTATGGTAGAAGTTACGTTGGTGTTGGTTTCGTTTATACTGCTCGAAGCGCTGTTGTTTATATCCATCCAGGCACCGTTGTTATCGCGGTATATCCACTTACGCACAGGGCTGCTGCTAACATACATATAGGCAGTAGTTCCTCCGCAAATTGTATCAGGTGAAGTAATCACCATGGTAGTATCTGTTCCGTAACCCAGCATGCTGATGTTTACATTAACAGCATTAGAAGTATCTAAACGGCACTGTGAAACATTGTTAATCATGGCGCGGTACAGTCTGTTCACTGTAGAATTGATGTAGGTATTTTGGTGAGTTACTGACGAAAAATTGGATGACAGTATGTTGGTCCATGGCCCGTTATTGTCGCTGTATATCCAGCGTTCAACCGTGTTGCCAGCACCCTGATTTATACTTAACTGTACTGAACCGCCATTGCAAATACCTCCTGTTGGGTTAGCAGTCGGATTAGCGGTGCTGTTACCAAAATTAGTTCTGGGGTTAATGGTAACGCTGGTACCTGCGGTAGTATCTCTTCTGCAACCGGATGCATTATTGAGGATAACAATATAAGAACGACTTACGGTTGCATTCACCTGTGTATGGTTTTCATTCAGTACAGAGCTGCTGGTAGAGTTGGTAAAACCCTTCAGTGCTCCGCCATTATCACTGTACATCCATTTGGTTACACTATATCCTGATGGAACGTTTAGACTGAGTTGTGAAGTAGCTCCAAAACATACTGTACTGTTTAATGCAACAGGAACCGAAGTAGTTAACACTCCTCCAGTATTTTTGTAAATGGTAGAAGAGAATGTTGCTGATGTATCAATACGGCAGGTTGAGCTGTTGCGAATAATTACACGGTAGCCTCGGTTGGTGGTGTTGGCTGTATTCAGATTAAGGTCATTGATGGAACTTGAGCCGGATGTGTTGAAAGGAAAATCATCCCATGCTCCACCGTTATTGTTGTATATCCATTTGCTCACAGTATACCCCGATGGGGTGGACAAAGAAATATTGTTGCTGGTAGCCGAAGCGCACACCGTTGTATTTCCCGAAGGAGTGGCTGAGTGATTGCCGGTTTGTAAAGGTTGGATAGTTAAAACCAGTGAGGCAGAAGTATCAATGTTACAGTTTACGGCATCAGTTAATAATACTCTGTACCCGCGTGAGGTTACTCCGTTAGGAACAGTAGTGTTGGCGTGATTATAATTGGTAGAGTTATTGGTGTTGAGCAGTAACCAGCTGCCATTATTGTTGTTGAACAACCATTGGCGCAAAGTGTTGCCCGTTCCCGGATTTACATTGATACTCAGTGTGCCGTCTCCACATACGCTTGAAGCTGCAGCAGTTGGTGTTACCGAAGGGTTGTTGCCGTTAGTAACAGGATTAACAGTAATTGAATTACTTTGTGTGGTATCATAGCTACATCCATTGGTGTTATACATCACAGCTCTGTACTCACGTGTGGTAGTTGTGTTTACACGAATGTTATTGTCAGACACCGCACTTGAAGTAGAGGTAGAAAGCACTTGCCATGGTCCGCTATTGTTGCGGTACAACCAACGGCTCACCTGCTCACCCGATGCGAGTGAGACGCTCACGGTCACTGAGCCACCTGCACATATGTTGTTGTTCGATACGCTTACTGATTTGCTCAGCATGCCACCCCCGCCCAGCGGAGTAATATTAACGGTGATATTTTGTGTGGTGTCTACTATGCAGGAGCCTTGGTTGCGGTAATATACATAGCGGTATCTGCGTGAGGTGGAGGAATTAACCCGCGTATCGTTGTCAGACATAGAAGTGCCCTGACTGTATACTGATGGCTCAAGCCATTGAATGCCGTTATTACTGTAATACCAGCGTAAAAAGGTGGAGGAAGAACCTGAACCCAGATTTACATTGATGGTATTTCCGGCACATACTGCGGTTTGTGATGCAGAAGGCGTAATGGAACTTACCGTTCCGCCCGTAACCGGATTGATGGCAACAGTTAATGCTGCGGAAGTATCCGTGCTACAGGTATTGTTGTCATTGATGATTGTTCTTATCTGACGTGTAGTAGAGGTAAGTACATAGGTATTACTTTGGAAAATATTTGTGCTTGTTGAACTGGTAACATTCCATGTACCATTATTGTCTTTCCACAACCAACGCGCTACGGTTTGTCCGGAGTTTAAAGTAATGTTGACAGAGAGGCCGTTTCCACTGCATATTGAAGCTGTGGAAGTAGCGGGAATTAACGTGTTGTTATTTCCTGCATTTCGTGTATTGATGGTGATACCGGTTTCAACACTTGTATCTACTTTACACATGGCAGGGTTAAATAAAAGTAAGCGGTAGCTGCGAACAGTTGTTGACGTAACAGTTGTGTTGTAATCATATAATGTAGTTCCGCTGCTTGTTTGAATCCAGTTACCGGTATTGTTGTTTCGGTATAACCAGTTTTGAGCACTGTAACCAGTGGGAATATTGCTTGCTGATATTTGGAAAACAGAAGCTCCGCTGCAATAGGTGCTTTGTACCGGTTGAACAGTAACAGCATTGTTTACACCGTAAGTTCTTGGCGTTATGGTGGTGGTGGTGCTCAACGTGGAATCAATCATACAGGTTTCATTGTTGCGCAGCAGCGCCTTATATGTGCGGGTGGTAGTTGATGTAACATTGGTATTGTAGTCATACATGTTGTTACTGCTTGAACCTGATACATCACTCCAGTTGCTGCCGTCAGTGTAAACCCATTTCTCTGCGGTGTAGTTTCCATTGTAGGTAATGTACGCTTGTGAGGTTGCGTTAGCGCAAATAACCGGACTGGAATTTATGGGCTGAATCTGAATAGTGTTTCCACTGTACGATTTTATTTTAATGGAAATGGCTACCTCGGCTGTAGTATCAATGCGGCAATTCAGATTATCGCGAAGTACAGCGCGGTAACTGCGTTGTGTATTAGCAGTAACAGTTGTGTTAAAATCAGTATAGCTTGTGCCGCTACCCGCAGAAAACCAGTTGCCGGTATTGTTGTTTCGGTAAATCCAGTTCTGTACGGTTGCTCCGTTTCCGTTAAAAGTAACAGTTGCCTGAGATCCGCTGCAAACAGTATTGCTATACGCCAAAGGTATAAGGCTGTTGTTGTTGCCGTTGGTATTAGGCTTGATATTAATTACCACTTCCGCAGTGGTATCAATACTGCACGACTGTATGTTACGTATAAGCGCACGATAGCTTCGCGAGGTAGGAACTGTAACTGTAGTTGAAAAATCATTGTACGTTACACTGGTTGTAGAAATCAGCGTCCAGATACCTGTGCCGTTATCTCTACGTAACCATCCGGTAACCTGTGATGAATAGTTGTTGGGAACAGCAACACTCGCAGAGTTGCCACTGCATACTATCGGATTAACCGAGGTAGGTACAATGTTGTTATCGTTTCCGCGGTTCAAAACAATGGTAATACTTGTCATTGCCGATGTATCTAAACGGCAGTTATCATTGTCATTAATAAGTACCCTAAAATCTCTTGTAGTATTGGTAGTAATCGCACTGGTGCTTAAACTGATGCTGCTGCCGGAGAAAGTGCTTTGCCAGGTGCCATTGTTATCACGGTAAATCCAGTTTTGCACAGAAAGTAAATTAGAAATCGAAGCCTGAGTGTTTGTACCAGCACATACATTTGTTGCAGTAGGTATTGGAACAATATCAGCACGATTTCCTCTGCTCTGAGGATTGAAGGTTATACTCACAGCCGCTGAGGTGTCATAATTACAACCACTGCCGGTTGCAACAATGGCTCGTAAAGATCGGATGAGTGGCGTGGTGGAGGTAAAACCGTTTACATTGAGTGTGGTGGAGTTTCCGGTGCTGTATACCATCCAGTTTCCGGTATTGTTATCGCGGTATACCCATTCTTTTACGGTGTATTGTGCAGGAATTGCAACTACTACATTGCTGTTGGAACAAGCAGAAGCAGATGAACTTACCGGCACCAGCGTATTGATGTTGCCGTAACCGGCTGCAAGCAAACTTACCGTTACTCCTGCCGTTGTATCGTTACTACAGGTAGAGTGGTTGATAATGGCACGATACTCCCTGCTGGTGTTTGACGAAACGTTTATCGTTACAGAATACGTAGACTGATTGCCGGAGAAGGTGTTTTGCCAGCTTCCGCTATTGTCTTTGTATATCCAGTTAACAACCTGCACACCTTGAACAGATAATTTTAACGTTGTACCGCTACAGATTTGTGTTGCCGAAGCCACAGGGGTTAAAGCAGAGGCATTACCGCACTGGGCAAAGGCCTGGCCGGTAATACCAAACAGGAAAACAGCAATAAAAAAAGCTGTTTCAAGTGGGAGAGTAAATTTTTTGATGTTCATATAGTTGAGATAGTTTAAGTGCTCTTATGGATAATCAAAGTAAACGAAAGCAAAACTCGTGTCACCTTAGATATATGTGAATGAAGAATAAAATCTTTAAACGGGCTGTTTTAGACTTTAAACTTACTTTTCAGTTCAGCGAGAAAATTCTTGCTGATATCGAGGGGTTTATCCATTCCTTTCACAAAGGCAATGGCGTTTTCTTTGCCGTATCGTTCAATTTTGTCAACGTAATCAAGGTTTACAATGGCAGTACGGTGTATACGCTGAAAATGTTTATCAGGTAACTGCACCTCCCAGTCTTTCATCTTTTTTTGTACCAGCGCCTTATCATTTTGCACAGTTACAATTTCGGAGTAATCACCCGCAGCCAGTATGCATTTAATGTCACCCAGTTTTATAAAACTCATTTTACGGTTAAGCGTTAACAACAACCTGTCGTCCATAGTAAGTGCAGTCAGGGTTGATTCCTGTTCTTTATCTGCGGCAATTTGTTCAGCTAATTTCTGTACGGTTTTAGCTAAACGCTCAGGCATTACCGGTTTCAATAAATAGTCAATAGCATTCACCTCAAAGGCTCGTATGGCATATTGATTATAAGCAGTTACAAACACTGTCTTAAATTCGTACTCGGTTTTGTCAAGTAATTCAAAGCCGTTTTCACCATTCATTTCAATGTCCAGAAAAACCACATCGGGATGGTGTTGTTCAATAAGCGCAGTGGCATCAGTAAGGTTACCCGCATCTCCCACCAACTCCACATTGGTGTGCGGTATCAGCATCTCGGCTAACTCTCCTCGGGCGTAAGGTTCATCATCTACTATCAGTGCTTTTAGGCGGGTGTTTTTCATTATTTTAAGGGTAAGGTAAGGGTTATTGTTTGCTTGTCTTCTTCGTGTTTGGTATGATGAGTGAATTTGTCACCAAATATACTGCGGCACAACTCCAGTGCTGTTTCTACGCCTTGCTCTGCATCACTTTTGGGCAAAAAAGTTACGCGCTCAGAAGCATTATTTTTGTCGGGTACCGCACGACAGGAGAGCTTAATTTCCAGCATACTGCCGATAGTTTCAGCAGCAAAATTTAAGTACGTAATATCAGCTTCTTTTTCCGGTTGAGAAAACTTGAGTAGCTGTTCAACAAAAGGCTGTAAAATAAATCCGGGTATTTCTTTACAAAGTGTTTCGGGAGAAATAGTTTTAACGAGATGGGTTTGCTTTTTAAAGCGCAACTCCTGCAAGCGAATAAACAAATCAATTCCCGTAAGTTCATTTTCAAGAGTGGAATAGAATTCGGTTGTTTTGTGCAAAGCAAAACGGAGGTATTCGCTGAAGGTGTTCAGCATTGTTGTGGCTTGTTCAGGTTCCTTGCGTATAAGAATGCGCAGGGTATTCATTACATTAAAAATGAAATGCTGACTAAGCTGGTATTTAAGTCCGTCCAGGTGTAATTGTGCCTTATTTTTCATTTTGCATCACAACGGTAAACCTGCATCCCTTGCCCGTATCAGAGTCGCATAGGATATCAGCACCTATAATATCAGCTAATTTTTTTACGATGGAAAGCCCCAATCCATTGCTGCTTTCACCCGCAGTAGGTTTTGACGACAGGCGTGTAAATTTATTAAAGAGTTGCTTTTGATCAGTCTTACTTATGCCTTCGCCATGGTCTTGTACATAAAAGCCACAGGTTTTGCCATCATTAATAATAGCCAGTGTAACCTCACTGTTAATGGGAGAGTATTTGATGGCATTGCTCATTAGGTTGTCGGCAATTTGTTTTAACCAGGAGGCATCAGCAGCCATAATGGAGATTTCTTTATGCGGAACAAATAACAACCATATGTTTTTCTGATTTGCAGCTAACCTGAAATTCTCAACCACTTTTTCCATAAACTCATTCAGGTTAATGTCTTCAGTTTGGTTTTTGATATGTCCGGATTCAATGGCATTTATATCGAGCAGGTTACTGATTAATTCTACCATATTGCGTGCAGCTATTTCAATGTTGTGGGTATAGTGCAGCATTTTTTCTTTGCTCAGTTTATCGAAATAGTCTTTTTGCATGCGGCAATACCCTTTAATGGTTTGCAAGGGATTTTTTAAGTCATGCGCAGCAATACTGAGGAATTCATTTTTTTCTTTATTCAGCAATATGAGCTGTTCATTTGTTCTCGCTTTAAGGCGGTATAAATTATATAATGAAAGTAGAGAGAGCAGCAGCAGAAGACCAATGGAAATACTCACCACTTGTACTGATTTTTGCATTTTTATTTTTGCATTTTTGTACTCTTTTTCATTATTGAGTGAAACTATAGCTTGTTCCTTTTTTTCTGTTTCATACTGCAGTTGTAAATCTGAGAGGTTTTTATTGTTCTCTTCATTAAAGATGCTGTCTTTATAACTTACATGTAATTTAAAATGTTCAAAGGCCTTTTTGTGATTAGCCATTTTAGTGAACAGCTCTGAAAGGTTTTTGTGTATGTCACTCAAATAGTAATTTCCGTTTAGTTTATGTGCCAGTTCAAATGCCAGATAATATTCACTCTCGGCTTGTTTATACTGTTGCAGGTTAACGTAGGAGCCGGCTATGTTGATGATGGAAAGTAATTCGCCAAACTGGTCGCCCACCTTCCGGTCAATTTCCAGGCACTGTTTAAAACACAACAATGCTTTGTCATGTTTTTCCTCCATAGCATACACTTCACCTAAGTTGTTTAAAGCAACACTTATGGCACTGTTATCATCAGTTTCTCTGGCTTTTTCCAATGCTTTTTCATAATATGGTTTAGCCTTTTTATAGTCGCCCTGATCATTGTATGTGGTTCCGATATTGTTCAGGGTCATAATGTATCCCTGTGTTTTATTGGCCAGTTCACACAATTTATTGGAGCGTAAATAATACTCCAAGGCCTTATCATACTTGTGTAAACTTTTATATATGACGCCAATGTTGTTACAACACACCGCTATGCCGAATGTGTCCTGTTGTTTTTCAGCTATTCTTAGTGCATTTATCTGGTAGCTTAAGGCAATGCCGTATTTGCCTTTGTCTTTGAAATAAACACCAATGCGCTCCAGATTTCTTTTCTTTAATTTAAGGTTATTATATTTTTCGCTGAGTGCCAGCGAAAGGTCAAGATACTTCTTGGCAGCCTCGGGTTCTGCCTTTACCAGATAGTCGCCCAAATCATAGTACACCTTCATTTTTTCAGTATCATGAAGGTTCATTTCACTGCGCTTTCTAAGGCTGTCAATCAGCTGTGAGAGCTCAGAGTCTTCTGTAGCAGCCAGGCAACTGTGTGTAATTACAGCCGTGAGCAGGAAGAGGCAAAAAACAAATTTCTCTCTCATGGAAGTAAAAGTTTAAATGTGGAACCTTTACCTTGTTCACTTTCGAAGCTCACTTGAATATTTAACAAGTCCGACAGTTTTTTCACAATGGATAAACCTAAACCGTGAGAAGATTCACCGGCAGTGGGGCGGGTACTTAACGTAGAAAACTTTTTAAATAACCTTTCCTGTTCGTTTACCGGAATGCCCTGGCCGCTGTCTTTTATGGCCACCTCAATTGCACCGTTTATTCTTGTACAAGTCAGTAATACTTCAGATGATTCAGGAGAGTACTTTATAGCATTGCTCAATAAATTTTCTATAATTTGTCGTAAAAGAAGGGGGTCGGTAATTACCTCCATATTTTTTTCCGTTGTTTTCAGTTGTACTCTAATCGATTTCTGTAATGCCTGATTCTCTATACTCTCTGTAATCTTTTCCAACAAGGGCGACAGAGCAGTTTTTTCTTTATCCACCTTTACCAAGCCATCTTCTATGGCATTTATATCAAGCAGATTGCTTACCAAATCAAGCATGCGTGATGAGGTGATTTCAATGTTGTTGGTTTGTTTAAGAATTTTTTCTTTACTCAGTTTATCAAAGTAACTTGTTTGCATCTGGCAATACCCGATAATGGTTTGCAGCGGATTTTTCAAGTCATGTGCCGCAATACCTAAAAATTCATTTTTCTCTTTGTCCAATTTAGTCAGTAATTCGTTGGCCTGTTGCTTTTGTCTGTACGTGCGGTAGGTAAATACCAGCACTAAGGCAATAACAGCAGCACCTATAAGTACAGAGGTGTTTACCGTTCTTCTTCTTACAATCTCGGTCTCTTTGGCAAGTTGTTCCTGTGTGAGATTTTGTATGGTTTTTTCTTTCTTTTCGGTTTCATACTTTGTTTCAAGTTCTTGTATCTGCTCATCGCTTTCAGCGTTTAGCATCATGTCTTTTAACTCCTCATACTTTCTGGCATAAACTAGGGCATTGGCAAAATCATTTTTTGCCTCATAAACTTCCATTAAACCTTCATAACTGTTCTTCTCGAAATTTTTGTTGCCTATATCTGTTGCCCGTTTCAGACCTTTTTTTAACCATTCTATTGCTTTGTCATAATCGCCTTTGGCAGCATAAACATCACCTATGTTATTCATGGAATTGGCAATCATTTTTTTGTCGCCAATGCGTTCGCGAATGACCAGACTTTTTATTTGATAAATCAGTGCTTTATCATAATCATTTTGATGGGAATATATTAAGCCTATGTTGCTGAGCGTGGAGGCAATGCCCGCATCGTCTTTTATCTCTTCACGAATTTTCAGACTTTTCAATAAATATTCAATAGCCGTTGAATAGTCGTTCATGGAACCGTATGCAGTGCCAATATTGTTAAGTACTGCGGCAATTCTTTTTTTGTTTCCGGCTTTTTCCAGTGCGCCAAGTGATTTTATAAAATATTTGAGTGCGTTTTTAGAGGCATTATCATCCAAACCTTTTTCCATGTGAAGTCGGCCCAATAAAATGTATGCTGAAGCCGCACCTTCCCATTCTTTAATATCCTCACTTATTCTTATGGAAGAAAACAGTACCTGAGTAGCTTTGTCTAAATCAGCCTGACTGATATAGATATTTCCGATTGCTCTCAGAATAGAGGCTTGCCGAATTTTTGAATCGGCTGTTGTAGCTAATTTGAGAGCAGAGTTGAGTATATCTAAAGCCTTTGCCTTATCCTTTTCTTCAAACTGTTCGCTCAGTGCTATAAGCAGGTCTATTTTAGTGGTGTCGTTTTCTGTGGCTTCTATAACGGCATACAAACTATCAGCCGTGGGATTATTTTCTGCAAATGCAGTTACTATGCTTCCCAGCGATAGAGCAAATATTAACCAGGCAAAAATGAGATTTTTCTGATTCAAAATGAGGTTATGTTGTTAGGTTGTACGAATATATAAAACCTATTGAATAAATGTGAAAGAAAGCACCGACTTCAGTTCAATGCGAAAGGCTATTTCTGATGAGGGAGATGATGGCACTGTTGTCAAACGGTTTTTTTATCAGTCCTTTAGCTCCCGCATACAGGCATTTGCCCCTGATTTCTTCAGTAAGGTCGGCCGACATAATATAGCAGGGAGTGTTTGCTTGTGTTAGTTTGAGGTGTTGCAAAATCTCCATTCCGCTGCTTTGTCCAAGAAACAAGTCGCTAAGTACCAGTGCGGCTTGGTTGTTTTGCAACAGTCCTATGGCTTCCGCAGCACTCCCGGCTGAGAGGGTGGAAAACCCTTCCAGTTCTAAAAGCTCAGTGAGGTACTCACGTAAAATTATTTCGTCATCAACTACTAGTATTTTGGTTTGGCTCATGAAGGTAAAGTTGCATATTTTACTTCGTTTAACATAACGTTCATCTTTGTACTGCCTGTCTTTTCCTGTTAATCGGCACTTTTTTTCGTTTAATAACGAAGTTATCCGGTTTCGTTTTTCATGCCGAGGGGCTATCACCCTCGCATGGTGGACGCTAATGTTTGGTAACAATTTCATACTTTTGAGTAAAATGACAATTTGTGGAGGGGGCGTTACAAACGCAAAACAAAAAGAGAAGGTACTCGTTGCAAACGACTGCCAGTTGGGTTATACGAATTTAAACAGTAAACACACGCGTTACAAACGCGCGCGAGTGAAGGTAGTTGGTCCTAATAAAACAGACTCAGTAGAAACAAATGATACGGTACCAGACACAAATGAAGATTAGAATAATTCAAAGTATTATAAGAGCCTTAAGTGGTGTGTTTTTTTTGTCATTAATCCTTTCAGAGTCTACTTATGCTCAGTACAAAAACTGCATATTCCATTGGGATAAACCATTGTATACATTTGTCTATAGATCTGAACTAGATAGTTCTGTATTTTGGGTTCAAAGAATAAGGATTAAATCCGATACTTTATATTCTTCGATGTTTCCTGTAAGATTTGATATTAAGGATAAAATCTTAGTTTCTGCATATATAAGCGACCACGAAAACGAAATCGAAAAATCGTTGGACTCATTAAAAATGACAATTAAGGATACGCTAATTAGGAAAGATAACTCTATTAAGTACAAGAATGGGAGGTATTTCATTTGCACCAGCGCTCCTCATTCTTATAACAGGAAGAAAAATTATATTGCAAATGACTTATTTTTTATTTCAAATGTAAGAAAGCTCTCTGGTCGAAAAGTATATAGATTCACTTATATAGGAGGACTAACCTCAAATGAACAGTATTCTTACGATTACTTAGATGATTTCTGGATATTAAAATATTCTTTCTCATCAGAAGAACCTGTTTACTCTCTTATAGACTATTGGTAATGGGGGTAGTGTACCATTTATCACTTTTTGAAGCGTGAATTTTGTATGGCAAAGAAAACGAGAGTTTTAAGTTGTTAAAAATGGCAAAAAGAAGAGGAGTATAAAATAGGTTTGGAGAAAGAAAATGTGGGAGAGGTTGTTAGTATTGCGTTTTCAAAACCAAGGTGTACCATTTATCACTTTTCTGAGAAAAAGAAAATAATAAGTTGATAGTCAGGGAGGGTATTCACCCTCACTTCTTTCATGTAATTTTCCAAAGAGCAATATCTTTATGCAGGGTATTTACCCTGCCACTATAATCACTTAAGAACTCACACCTGCTGTAACGCTCCACTTATTATTCCGTGCCGAGGGGCTATCACCCCTCGCATGTGGTAGGGCGCCCTTTCAGGGCTGTTGCGGCATTTGTTTTAAAAGCAAGTCTTTCATTGGTTCGATATCAATCTGCCTGGCACTTTTCCCTGTGAAATATATACTCTATTCTTTTATATTGCGCATTGGAATAGTTTTTGAAACAAACCTCACATGCAAAAATTAATTGTATCGGTATTGTTGGCATTACCGTTGTTTGCCTTGTCGCAAACACCACAGGTAGAGTCACTTAAATGGGAAACCTGGAACGATGGTTACCCTAAAGCGGTGAGCGAAAAGAAGATTGCACTCATTGATGCCTACACGGAATGGTGCGGATGGTGCAAAAAAATGGACCGTGATACCTACACGAATCCTGAGGTGGTAAAAACGCTGAATAAATATTTTGTGCCCATCAAGTTCAATCCTGAGATACCTAATATAAAGTATGAGCTCAACGGACAAACCTACAGCGGAGTGGAGTTGCACATGATGATTTCCAACAACCAGCGCTATGGTTATCCTACCACCTACTTTATTATCACAGTAAAGAACAGGTTAATTGTTCAACCGGGATACCTGAAGCCGGAAGATTTTATGCAGTTGCTTAACTCCATTATTCAGGAGTCAAAGTCACCTAATTAAGTTCAGTATTCCGTTTACCCCGTTACCGCCCGCTTCAATAATATAAAAGTATACTCCGTCAGGGCTTTTACCGCCATCCCAGCTAAAACTTACCCGATTATTTTCGTACACCTTTTGCCCCCACCGGTTGAACACGGTTATACTAAACAGGTTGGCACATTGTGCTTTGGAGTCTATCAGTTTAAATTCATCGTTTATGCCGTCACCGTTGGGTGTAAACACATTGGGTAATTTGCGCATTTCCTGCGAAAGGCTGTTGGTCAAATAAATGTTCAGCTGATAAACGGTGGTGTCAAAAGCTGTGTCGCGAGCATACAATCTAAAAGTATAAGGCTCACTTCGCACCTTACGGCACACGTTCTTAAAACACAATTGTGTGCTTAGCGTTCCTTTCGCTCGGTCAATTTGTAGAGGGATATAGGCATTACTATCTTTGTTCACCAGTTCTCCTTCTATCCAGAATACCACACTATCATCGGCCTCCGGTGCATCAATAACAATACTGAGGCAGGTATCCAGTTCTGCTTCCAATGCGGTATCGGTGTAATTGGGCTGTATAAAAACCGGAGGCTGATTTTGCGCAAATGCCCCGCAGGAAATAAAAAAGAAGAATTTTAGGATGTACGGTTTCAATACACTGCGAAGTAAAGCAAATGCGGGAATTTATCTATTTTCGCCCTCTTGAATTTATGGGTAAAAAAAATCTTATTCGTCACATTCCGGCCTTGCACATTGAAAATGCAGGGGCCGAGGGGAAATGTGTAGCACGTTACAACAACAAAGTAGTTTTTGTAGAGTATGCCGTTCCGGGTGATGTGGCCGATGTGCGCATTACACAGGTAAAAAGTAGTTACATGACGGCCAGCATTGATCGTTTGCTGGAGCCTTCGCCCGAGCGCATTGATGCTTTTTGTGCCCACTTCGGGGTGTGTGGTGGTTGCAAGTGGCAAAACATGGCTTACCCTACTCAGCTTAAATACAAGCAGCAACAAGTACAAGATGCTTTTGAACGCATAGGTAAATTTCCTTTTCCTACTATGCAGCCTATTATGGGCTCGTCTCAGGTTACACATTACCGCAATAAAATGGAGTATGCTTTTACCGACCGTAAATGGCTTACCACGTTAGAGAATAAAGATGAACTTTCTGAAGCAGAACATGCAGGGCTGGGCTTTCACGTACCGGGTCGCTGGGATAAAGTAATTGATTTGGATACCTGTTACCTGCAGGATGATTTGGGTAACGCCATTCGTAAAGCATTTAAAACATACGGTGCCGAAAAAGGTCTTCCCTTCTTTAAACTTCGTGCACAAGAGGGTTGGTTGCGTCAATTGTTGTTACGCAACAACCGCAAAGGAGAGTGGATGGTAATGCTGGCCGTTACCTCATACGATGAGGTCGGTATAAAAGAGTTGTTTGAGGCCGTTATGCCGCAGTTTCCTCAGGTAAAAAGCTGGTTGTACACCATCAATAACAAACGCAATGATTCTATTTATGACCTGGATATTGTGTGTTATGCCGGAGCAGATCATTTGGTAGAAGAGTTGGAAGATTTGAAATTTATCATCGGGCCTAAATCATTTTTTCAAACAAATGCCTTACAAACGCTGGAGCTTTACCGCAAAACACGCGAGCTGGCTGCATTAAACGGTACGGAGTTGGTGTATGATTTATATACCGGTGTGGGCAGCATTGCTTCATTTTTGGCCAAAAAAGCAGCAAAAGTAGTAGGCATTGAATATGTTGCACAGGCCATTGAAGATGCGAAAAGAAACGCGGCTATTAATCAGTTGAACAATGTGTCTTTTTTTGCAGGAGATATGAAGGATGTACTTAATGATGCCTTTATAGCGGAGCAGGGAAAACCCGATGTGATTGTTACTGATCCGCCACGTGCAGGCATGCACGAAGATGTAGTAAAAAAGATACTTGAAGTTGCTCCCCAACGTATAGTTTACGTAAGTTGTAACCCCGCCACACAAGCCCGCGACATTTCCCTGATGCAAGAGAAGTACAAAGTTACTTACGTGCAGCCGGTTGATATGTTCCCTCATACACACCACGTGGAAAATATTGCTTTATTGGAAAAAATATGAACGATGCATTTGAAAAAGAACTCAACAGCCTGAAAGCTGATGTGCAGTTTTTCAGCGAGCAGATGAAGGAGGTAGTGACCGATGTGATAAACGAGGGCTTTTCGCAGTACCCCGTATTTGTTGCCCACCAACATGAAGTAAAAATAGGCGAGGTGTTATTTGACAAAGAAGAATACCAACGTACCTGGACATTTAATGCAACTGTTTTAGAAGAGCTGGTGGAGAAAAAAGTGATTCATGAACACAAGCGTGAAGCATTTGAAAAAGCTTACAAAGACCCGCAAAAACAAGCCTGCGTTTTTTGGGTAACTACAGATGGGGCAAGCTTTGTGTTTGTTCCTTACGCAAAAAATAAATAAGCCACTTTACTTCTTCAGTGCAGGTCATCACAATGATCAACTCTTAAAGTAGCACACGATATTTTATACAAAGAAAAACCCCGGAACGCTTTCGCTTCCCGGGGTAAACTATGAAAAACCTATCTGTCTGCAATACGAAGTAAAGGAGCTTTTCAGATTAAAACAAAATATTTTTAAAGAAAATTTTAACCTGAAGAAAATCTGATAGTTTCAGGTTTAAAATTTAGTCTTTTTTAAAGCTCAACAAAGGTATTTTAGTGTGATAAGCCATACGTTTGGTTAAACTGCGGTGGAATAGTTTATCAAAAAAGCCACGTGAGTGAGTGGCCATGGCCACCACATCAAAGTTGCCTTTGGCTATGTAGCGGTTAATGGCATCAAAAACTTTTTCGCTGCTTATTTCATCGTACTTCACCTTGTTGTAACCGGCCATTTTGCCGTAGTTTTCAAAACGTATGTCGCTCAGTTTAAAGTAGCGGTCCATTTCGCTTTTTACATGTAACACCGTAATGTTGGCACTAAATGCTTTACCAAGTTCCAGCAGGCGGGAAAAAGTTCTGCTTTCCGGCATGGTTAAATCAGTGGTGTAAAGAATGTTTTTGATGTCACTGAATTTAGATTTGGCCGGAACAGCCAATACAGGACAATCAGCTTTTTCCAATATGCTGGCGGTATTGCTGCCCACCAGTAACTCTTCAAAGCCACTGGCTCCTGTAGTACCCATCACAATCAAATCAATGCTTGATTTTTTGGCATGGCTGATGATTTCCTGAATAGCAAATCCGGTTTTGGTTTTGCCTTTAACTACCACAGCAGGAAAAGCCTTTTGGAATTTATCCATGGATTTTTTTAATCCTGTTTTGGCGGCCAGTTCGGTTTCCTTCAGGTACAACTCCATGCTGCCTGAAGGCACCACAGGATCTACTACAGGGATAGCGTAAATGTGGTACAACGTTACTTCAGCTTTAAACTTTTCTGCCAGCTTACCGGCAAATTTTGCAGCATTTTCAGCACAAGCAGAGAAATCGGTAGGAACAAGTATTTTCTTAATCATGGCAACAATAATTATGTTTCAAATAAAAGAGGTGGTTGTTAATTTAAAGTAAAACCATACAAATATGGTTAAATTTAAGCAGATAGGCGCTGATTATTGTCATTAACCACATTGATTTTTATCATCATTTTCGCTCAGTTTTTATTTTTTGCCGCTTAGCCCCCCTAATTTCGTTGCCAATTGAAACCACGCCCATGAGATTTACATTTACTTTTTTACTCACGTTCTCACTTTTTTCTGTCCATGCCCAGTTCAGCAACTGGACTCAACTATTGGCTACAGAACTGGAAGGTGGAGATGTTCGTGATTACCTGTATCACAACAATACCGTTTATGCCGGTTCACGCGGAGGTGTTTTCAAAACTACCAACAATGGCATCAGTTGGGTAAACATGAACAACAACATTGCTCAAAACAATGCCGTAGAGATTAACGGGCTGGCAGTACTGAACGATACCATTTTTGCCGCCACCGTATACGGTTTAGCCAAATCAAGTGACGGAGGACAATCGTGGGCAGCCTGTACAGATCCGGGTGGAGTAAGGCAGTACATTGACCGGGTAGTAACATTGGGAAATTATGTGGTGGTTACTGCCAAGTCGTTTTCCAATGAATGGAAAATGTACCGCTCTTTTGATTATGGTAAAACCTGGCAGAACGGTGGGCATACATTTACCAAACGGCCGCACATATACAAAATCAAAAATGATAGAATCTATATTGACCGGGTAGACACGCTCTACTACACTACAGACGGGTTGTTGTTTAATGCCATGAACACCACCAATAACCTGCCCAACGGACATATCATTGACAACCTGTGTGGCGATAGTGCAGCATCTTCCAATTACATTTACGCTATTGTTAACTACAGCAATATCCGCAGACTCAACCTCACTACATTGCAGTGGGAGGATTCCTGCAACACCATATCTCCTCAGCGGGAGTTGTACGGACTTTATTATTTTGACGGCAAATTAATTGTTTGCGGAGTTGACTATACCCCGCATTTTAACCCCGAGTTGTTTATTACGTATGATAAAGGAAAATCATGGTTGAAAATGCCTGCCCCATTCGGAGTGAAATACCCGCTGCTGCAAAAAGCTGTTTGGATGGGTGGAACTAACCTGATGGCTACGTACTATTACGAAAATTATTTCAGTGACAATGGAGGATTAAACTGGGGCAAACGGGCCAGCGGTATGTATGCCAGCCGTTCTTCACAAACCATCGGAGTAGGCAGTTCATTACTCACGGCATTAGGTTATCAGGGTGTGTTGCGTTCTACGGATAACGGATTGAACTGGTCACCATCAAATGCCGGCATCGACAGTCCGTTTATTTTTACGGAATCATTAAATCAATCATCCACCCATATTTATGCTTCGCTTCGAGTGCACATTGGTGATAGTATGAAGCTCTACCGTTCAGCCAACGGAGGATTGAACTGGCAACGCTGCAACTTGCCTGCGGGAGTGGAGAGTTTTGATTTTGTGGGCGCTGCCGATTCCACCATTTTTATACGCAACCGCACAGGTAGCAATCTTTTTGTATACCGCTCAATAAATCATGGTGACACGTTTGTAAATGTAAACGCCAATTTGCCTGCTGTATTTACACAGGGCAGCGGAGTGCTGCAAAGTATTGTAGGGGCAAGAGACACGGTTATGGCTTTGGGTATGGATGCGTTTAAGCTGAGTAAAATTTACATCTCTAAAGACAACGGAGATACTTACACCGAAGTTAACTCAGGTATTCCGAATGTGGTAGGCTCAACGGTAATGAAAATATTGGCCGGTGATTCATTTTTTGTTGCGGTGGTTCGTAATGTTAATGACTCTTTAAAATATTTTGCTGAAGGCTCTTGGGTTGGAGGGAAAGGCCAAAACCTGCCGGAACAACCACGATTATACACAGTAGATAAAATAGGTAAAAGATTTTTTGCACTCACCAACCGCGGAGTATATGTTTCCAACAACACAGGCTACAGTTGGGTGTTTGTCGACAACCCTCCTGGTGCCGGAGCGGCCATTAATCGGTTTTTGGCCAATAGCCAATACCTTTTTGTAGCAACAGAAAACAATGGTTTATACCGCAACAGTTTGCAGGTGGGTATGGAAGAAAAAAATACCCCTTTCGTTTTTCACACTACCGCTTACCCTAACCCGGCCAGTACTTCAGTATCTTTTCAGTTAATATCTGCAGGTGCTGTAACGTTGCAGCTGGTTGACCTGCAAGGAAGAGTAGTGTTGCAGCAAACCAATCCTCAGCCCTTGTTTGATGTATCTTTTTTACGCGAGGGTTTGTATGTTTATCGTCTCACTACAGCAGAAGGAACAACAGCAGGAAAATTACTTATTCAGCACTAGCAACAAACATTTCCGGGGTTCAGGTGTAAATATTCAGTAATGGATACACCTGATGCAGACGTAATCGTAATAGGCAGTGGTATGGGCGGTTTAACAGCTGCAGCCTTGCTGGCCAATAAAGGATTGCACGTAAAAGTAATTGAGCAAAATTATATTCCCGGAGGTTGCACCACATCTTACCAACGCAAAGGATATGGGTTTGAATCGGGCGCCACTACATTGGTAGGTTTGAACGAGCACATGCCCTTGCATTATGTATGTAACCAACTGGGTATTCAGCTCAACACATTACCCTTGGATGTGCCCATGGTGATTCATTTAGCAGACGGAACTCAGGTTAACCGTTACCAGAATTTAGAGCAATGGATAACGGAGGCTGAACGGGTATTTGGAGAGGAAAATCAACGCGGGTTTTGGCTGCAATGTTACCGTATCAGCAATTTTGTGTGGGAGAATTCTTTGCAGCAACTCAGTTTTCCCCCGGTAAATTTGAGCGACCTGCTGGATATTGCGGCCAATGTTTCGTTGAAACAACTGCGCTATGTGCCTTACAGTTTTGTTACGATGAAACAACTCTTGCAGCAGCACAATCTTTGGAACAACAAGCGCTTTGTTGATTTTGTAAACGAGCAGTTACTTATATCAGCACAAAATTATGCAGCAGAGGTAAACGTATTGTTTGGCGCGGCTGCGTTGTGTTATACCAACTATACCAATCACTATATTCCGGGTGGGAATGCACAATTGGTAAAACCTTTTGTTGATTTTATATGTGAGCACAAAGGAGAATTGGTATTGCGTGAAAGGGTGATTGGGGTGAGCCGGCAAAAAGACGGTTATTTGGTTGACACCAACAAGGCAACCTACACGTGCAGAAAAATTATTGCTGCTATTCCACTGAATAATGTAGTGGAAATATTTGATGAAGAACTAACACAACGTCACAGCAAAAAAGTATTGCCACCTGAACAATTGTACAGCGCTTATCAACTTAATATTGCCGCCAAACGTGTTCGTACGTACAAAGCCATTCATCAGCAAATTCATTTACATGTTCCCTTACCGGGGATAGATGCAGCAACAGTTTTTCTGAGTCTTTCACATCCGCACGATGAGTTACGTTGTAAGGAAAATGAACTTATTGCATCCGTCACCACGCACATCCGCCACCCGCATCAGTTCAAAGCAGATAAAGCAAATATAGACGAAGCAGTGTTGAACCTGCTGCATCAAAAAGAACTCATTCGTAAAGAAGAAATTATTTACCGCCATTCTTCGGTAACCTCTGATTGGGAAAAATGGACGAGTCGTAAATACGGTTTTGTAGGAGGTTACCCGCAATACAAAAATATCAAACCCTGGCAAATGCCTGAAGCACGGCTGGATAAACATGGAGCCTATTTGTGCGGAGATTCTGCTTACCCCGGTCAGGGTATCCCGGGTGTTACGCTGAGCGGAATAATTGCCGCTCACAAGTTGTTGAAAGACGATAGGAGTCTTACAGTAAAGAAATAGCCAAATAAGGCAACATAAACACACCGTCTCCTACAAAACGGTATCGCTCCTTATCGTAAAAGTATTCACTGCGGTAATAAAGGGCAAAGAGAATAAAACCCATGGTAGTGCGTGTTACACAAATGATCAGATTCTCCCGGTTGGGTTCAACTTGCAAAAGAGTTACACTAAAAGTAAGTATCAGTGCAAAACAAACCATGATAATTCTGCCGGTGAGTTTTTGACCCAGCATCACGGCAATGGATCTTTCCGCATTTTCCTCATCACGTTCTGTTTCAAAATAGGAGAACAAGAGCAGATTCATGAGCGCCAAACAATAGAAGGGAAGTAACAGGTAAAAAAAGTGGTGTGTGGTCATACTTCCGCTTAACCAAACGTTGCTTCCCCACACGCCCATGGTATATACGGCCGCAATTACCGGTTCTTTCTGAAACCATATGGCCCGCTTAGCTTGCAGCATTTTAAGTAAAATGTAATAAGCGGCCACAACGGAAAGCACTAAAAATCCGAATACAATAAGTGTATGTTGCAGCACGAAAAGAGCAAGGTAGGTGTCAGCCAAAAATACTGCGATACACAAAGCAGTTAAAATTTTGATATGTTGTTTAGCAAACAAATGCCTGCGACTGTTTGGCTGATATCCCTTTTGGCTAACGTCAAGCAAGCGGTCGGCCGTGTATATTAACCAGATGCTTAAGCCTAAACACCAGTGCATAACAGTTCTGTCTTCTGTAAGGTGAAGCACTTGTCCGGCAAACAGGGAGCAGCAAATTGCTCCGGCTACTACATCCAGATTAAAATAAGAAATCAGCTGATAGATGCGCAACATTTCTGAACACAAAGGTGCACATAACACCTGAAAACCCGAAGCACAAAATGAACCCTTCATCTATTTTGTATGTGCTACACATAATCACCTTGTTTTATTACTTTTGTGTACTTAGTTAATGCCTATATGAAACACACTACATATTTATTTTCCATCATTCTGCTGGCTACTGCCTGCAATCAAAAATCAGCAACTGTGCAAGAACAACTCAATTACCCGTACTCCATTAAATCAGATCACAAAGACAATTACTTTGGAACAGAAGTAGCAGACCCTTACCATTGGCTTGAGAACGAAAACTCAGATACCACCGCACAGTGGGTTGACAAGCAAAACGAAGTCACCTTTGCTTACTTAGATAAAATTCCTTTCCGCAAACAAATAAAAGACCGACTTACACAACTATGGAATTATCCAAAGTTTGGCGCTCCTTTCAAATCAGGCAATAAATATTTCATGTACCGCAATAATGGGCTGCAGAATCAAAGCATATTGTTTCAGATGGACAAAGCCGATGCAGAAGGGAAAGAATTGATTGACCCCAACAAACTTTCTACTGACGGTACAGTATCACTGACGATGTTCACCCCCGACCGCAAAGGTGATTTTGCCGCCTACGGCACATCCAGCGGAGGAAGTGACTGGAACGAGTTTTTTGTGCTGGATTTAAACACCGGTAAAAAAACTACCGACCATTTACAGTGGATTAAATTCTCAGGTGCTTCCTGGTACAAAAACGGATTTTTCTATTGCCGTTATGATGCTCCTGTGGATGGTAAAGAACTTTCAGCCAAAAACGAGCACCACAAGGTGTATTACCACCGGCTGGGTAATGATCAAAGCAAAGATGAGCTGGTATATCATGATGCTTCAAAACCACAACGTTATTATGACATAGGTGTAACCGAAGACGAGCGTTTTATGCTTATGCATATTTCAGAAGGTGCGGCATCTAAAAATGCAGTATCTGTAAGAGATTTATCAAAAGAAGGTTCGTCACTTCAACCTTTAATCAATGATTTTGAAAGTGAGAATGTGGTGATTGATAACATGGGCGATCAACTCATAGTTCTTACCAACCGCAATGCACCCCACAAAAAAGTAGTACTGATTGACCCAGCCAATCCGAATGAAAAGAACTGGAAAGAATTAATTGCTGAACGTAAAGATGAAGTGCTGGAGAGCATTTCTTACACAGGTGGGAAGCTGTTGGCTGTGTACATGAAAGATGCTACCAGCCGGGTGTACGTGTTTGATGCAAAAGGTAAACAGGAAGCCGAAGTACAATTACCTGCGTTGGGAACTGTAAGTGGTTTCTCCGGCCATCGTGAGGATAAAGAAGTGTACTTTACCTTTACTTCGTTTACCTATCCTTCTTGTGTTTACAAGTACGATATTACTACAAACACCACCACACTTTTCAAAAAGCCTGATATCAAATTTGATTTCGAACAATATGAAACCAAACAGGTTTTTGCCAAGTCAATAGACGGCACCAAAGTACCTATGTTTTTGGTTCACAAAAAAGGCATTAAGCTGGATGGTAATAACCCTGCTTTATTATACGGCTACGGTGGATTTAACATCAGCCTTACACCCTCTTTCAGTATTTCCAATCTGGTATTTTTAGAGCAGGGTGGTATTTATGCTTTAGCTAATTTACGTGGTGGCGGAGAGTACGGAGAAGAGTGGCATGAAGCAGGTATGTTGCTGAAAAAACAAAACGTGTTTAACGACTTTATTGCTTGCGCAGAATTTCTGATTAATGAAAAATATACCTCCTCACAAAAACTGGCTATCAAAGGTGGTTCGAATGGCGGACTCTTGGTAGGTGCGGTAATGTGCCAGCGACCGGAGCTGTTTAAAGTGGCTTTACCTGCAGTAGGTGTAATGGATATGTTACGCTACCACAAGTTTACCATAGGTTGGGGTTGGATAGGCGAATACGGCAGCAGTGATTCACTCATTATGTTTAAAAACTTATTGCTCTATTCTCCTTTGCACAATCTTAAAGAGGGAGTAAACTACCCGGCCACATTGGTAACCACAGCCGACCACGATGACCGTGTAGTACCGGCACACTCCTATAAGTTCACAGCGCGTTTACAGGCCTGTCACAAAGGGAACAACCCTGTGCTTATTCGTATTGATAAAAAGGCAGGGCACGGTGCAGGCAAACCTACATCCAAGTTGATTGATGAAGCAACCGACCAATGGGCGTTTACTTTCTACAATCTTGGTATGAAAATGGAGTAACCCGTTGAAGTAAATTCAGAATATGAAAAAAATATACCTTCTTACACTCGTGGCCCTGACTATTTTCACCTCAGACATTCAGGCGCAAAACTCCAGGTGCGGAACCGCTGTTCCCAACATTACCTTCCAGCAACTGTTACGCAATGTGCAAGCGCAGTCTCAACAGATGGCGCGATTGGCTGAGGCCAAACGTGTGGTTCAGAATAACTGTATGAGCGCAACACAACTTAAAGAAATGGCCGCCTTACTGGAGAATGACTACGATAGACTTGACTTATGTAAAACGGCTTACATCAATACAGTTGATAAAGAAAATTTTGTGGAGGTGTATGATGCCTTTGCATATTTCTCTACAGTGTTTCGTCTGCATGATTTTGTGAAAGAACAGAAGCCTGTGCCTGCTCAACAACGACCACGACCTGTTCCAACTCCTGCACCAAGCAACCCATGGAGTAATATTACCTACCCCGATTGGCGGGCTTACAAAGGCAGCACAGGTTGTGAGACACCGTTAGCAGAAGATGATTTTGATTATTATTTCAAAAACATTCAGACCATGAGCAATGATGCTGATAAATTGAATGCAGCCGGCACCATGAGTAACACAGGTTGTCTTACTGTGGCCCAATTGATGCGTATCGGTATTTCGTTGGAATTGGAATCTAACCGACTGGCTTTATTTAAGCAGGCATATTCCCGTGCGTATGATCAGGGCAATTACCTTAAAATGATTCAGGTGTTCAAACACCAACCCAATCAAGATAACCTGATTGCATTTTACAATGAGCAAAACAAAACCAACCCTTCAGACAATACACCACCCTGCACCGTAAGTGATGCCGATTTTAACAGCATCAAAACCACCCTGAATAAACAAACAGTGGAGTCCAACCGATTGAACACGGCAAAGCAAATAATGCGCAGTAAAAAATGCTTTACAGTGAATCAGGTAAAAGCTTTGGTCACCACCCTGCGCGTAGAATCGTATAAATTAGAGTTGGCCAAATTTGCCTATGATTTTACCACCAACACGGGAGATTATTATCAGGTGAGCGATGTGTTGGGAGTTGAATCTTACAAACGGGAATTGATGGAGTTTCTGGAGAAAAAGTAACATTTAATTCAATGGTGGAAACACCAATGATGCACTTACATTGGGAAAAGCCTGCCTTATCATCTCTGGCTTTGCTCCACCGGTATCAATAAAAGTCCAGCGTTTGCCATTGTCTGTAGATATGCAGATGATATGCGTACGCAGGGTTTTTTCTCCTTGCAGAGTTTTAACGGTAGTGGTTTGTTGAAGTACACATTGCAGCTCATTCTTTTCTTTAATGCAGGCTCCTGCATTTCCTGCTTTGATGCGCACAAACTGTTCTCCTTTTTTAACCATGTTTTGCCGCACCTTATCTAAGCCCGTCACCATAGATTCTTTTCCCCCGGCCATTTGAGCCAGTTTGGGGTAAATAAAAGCTATATAACCGGTATGCCTCCCTTTTACGAGAGAATCCATCATTTGCTGAGCCTGAAACTGAGCTCTTGATTGCAATTGTTTGGCTGTATACTGTGCTTGAGTACTTAAGGAAAACCCTATCAATACCAGCACGGAATAGAGGTACTTAAATTTTTTCATTTGATTTCGTGTCAACGAATATACTTATTCCACTATTGATTGTTTATTTGAAAGCGCTTTTTTTGCTTTCGGGGACTTGCGTATTGTTGCTTGCTTTCACCCCCATCATTTCCCTACCTTTGTCCCACTTTTTATAAATTATAAGATTCATGAAATACGATGTTACCATTATTGGTTCAGGACCGGGCGGGTATGTAGCCGCCATTCGTTGTGCGCAGTTAGGTTTAAAAACAGCTATTGTAGAAAAGTACCCTACACTGGGTGGTACCTGTCTTAATGTGGGTTGCATTCCTTCCAAGGCATTGCTTGATTCGTCAGAGCATTACCACAATGCCACGCACACCTTTGCCACACACGGTATTGATGTGAAAGACGTAAAAGTGAATCTGAAACAAATGATTGCCCGCAAATCAGAGGTGGTTAAACAAAACACTGACGGTATCAATTTTCTGATGAAGAAAAATAAAATTGATGTGTACACAGGCGTTGGATCATTTGTAAATAAAAATACCATCAAGGTTTCAGGCGAAAAAGAGCAAACCATCGAAACCGATAAAGTGATTATTGCTACCGGGTCCAAACCTTCTTCCTTACCCGGATTAAACATTGATAAAAAACGCATCATTACTTCTACCGAAGCGCTGGAAATGACCGAGGTTCCCAAGCACCTGATCATTATTGGTGGTGGGGTAATTGGCTTAGAGCTGGGCTCAGTTTATGCCCGTTTAGGTGCTAAAGTGAGTGTGGTGGAATACACCGGTTCATTAATTCCTATGATGGATGGGGCAATGGGTAAAGAGCTGCAAAGGGTATTAAAGAAACTGGGCTTTGAGTTTTTCTTCAACCATAAAGTAACCGCTGCTACCGCAAAAGGTAAAGAAGTAACTGTTACTGCTGATAATGAAAAAGGCGAAAAAGTGGAACTGAAAGGTGATTATTGTCTGGTGTCGGTTGGTCGCAAACCTTATACAGATGGACTGAACCTGGAAGCAGCAGGATTAAAGGCAGATGAACGTGGCCGTATAGCCGTGGATGATCACTTGCAAACGGCAGTACCCAACATTTACGCCATAGGTGATGTAGTGCGTGGCGCTATGCTGGCACACAAAGCTGAAGAAGAAGGGGTATTTGTAGCCGAAACCATTTCAGGTCAGAAGCCGCACATCAACTACCTGCTCATTCCTTCTGTAGTGTACACCTGGCCTGAAGTGGCCGGAGTAGGACATACCGAAGAAGAACTGAAAAAAGCGGGACGAAAATATAAAGTGGGAAGTTTCCCTTTCCGTGCATTAGGCAGAGCGCGTGCCAGCATGGATTTAGACGGATTGGTGAAAATTCTGGCCGATACGGAAACGGATGAAATTCTGGGAGCACACATCATAGGTGCCCGTGCTGCTGATATGATTGCCGAAGCCGTGGTAGCTATGGAATTCCGTGCCAGCGCTGAAGATGTGGCCCGCATGAGCCATGCTCACCCTACGTATACGGAAGCATTCAAAGAGGCTTGTCTGGCAGCTTCGGAGAACCGCCCGTTACACATGTAGTTTGAAATTAGCCATTTCTATACTTATTTCGTGTATTCTAAAATCTAAATAATCTATGAGCCACGCTAAAAATGCAGGTCTTGGTTTTTACAACGATGTACTGCACTATTTCGACAACGCTGCACGCTACACCAAGCACGACAAGGGTTTGCTGGAACAAATCAAAATATGCAACAGTGTTTATGTCACTAATTTCCCGGTAAAAATAGGAGAGAATATTGAAGTGTTTGAAGGCATCCGCGTTCAGCACAGCCAGCACAAAACACCAGTAAAAGGCGGTATTCGTTTCAGCGAAATGGTAGACGTGGATGAGGTAAAAGCCTTGGCTACGCTCATGACATTTAAATGTGCCGTGGTAAACGTACCTTTTGGCGGTGCCAAAGGCGGAGTAAAAGTAGACCCCAAAAAATACTCACCTGCACAATTGGAGAAAATAACCCGCAGGTTTGCCACGGAATTAATTCGCAGAGACATGATTGGCCCGGCTGTGGATGTACCTGCACCTGATTATGGCACCGGACCACGTGAGATGGCCTGGATTGCCGATACCTATGCTGCCTTTAAACCCGATGATATTAATGCGCTGGGTTGCGTAACGGGAAAACCCGTTGGACAAGGCGGAATTAACGGCCGCACAGAAGCCACAGGTTTGGGTATTTTTTACGGTATTCGCGAGTGCATGAGCAACAAGGAAGAGATGACTAAAATAGGTCTCACCACAGGCATAGAAGGCAAGCGGGTTATAGTACAGGGTTTAGGTAATGTGGGTTATTACGCAGCCAAATTTTGTCAAGAAGGTGGTGCCGTTATAGTTGGCATTGCTGAATATGAAGGTGGAATATACAGTGCAGACGGATTGGATGTTGAAGAAGTATTCCAGCACCGCAAAAACACGCGTTCCATTCTTGATTTTCCGGGTGCAAAAAATTTCAACAATTCGATGGAAGTGCTGGAACAGGAATGTGATGTGTTAATACCTGCTGCGCTGGAAAACCAGATAACCCACGAAAACGCCCCCCGCATAAAAGCCAAAGTAATTGCTGAAGGTGCTAACGGACCAACAACTTTTGCAGCGGAAAAAATTCTGTTGGAGCGTAACATCATGTTGCTGCCCGATTTGTACCTGAATGCAGGTGGTGTAACGGTGTCGTACTTTGAATGGCTGCGCAATTTGTCGCACGTACGTTTCGGACGTATGGAGCGCAGGTTTGAAGAAGGTGCTATGCGCAGACTGGTGGATACCATTGAACAGTTAACCGGCAATAGTGTTGATGCAAAACAAAAAAGCATACTCATTCACGGAGCCGATGAAATTGATTTGGTGCGCTCAGGTTTAGAAGATACCATGATTGGTGCCACCAATGAGCTGTTTGACATACGCAACCACAACCGCGAAATCAGAGACCTGCGAACCGCAGCTTTTGTAAACGGGATTGACAAATTGGCCACCAGCTACCTGCAACTGGGTGTGTTCCCGTAGACCACATAGACATCACTCAAAGCCATATCCCCTAATGATTAGAAGCTGTTGCTTATTAATGTATATATGGAGTATAACATCCTATGCACAAATGAGGCCCAATGCTCAAATGAAAGAAGCATTTGAGTTTTTCAAAAAGAAGCAATTTCAGCAAGTGATCGATTCGCAATACTGTAGTCTTGATGAAGCCATAATATATTCAATAGAGAGTTATATGTATCCAGATTCTTTGAAAGATTCTTTACCGGCCCTTCGTAAAAATCTACAACTGGTCTTTGAAAAAAATTCTTTAAAATTTAAACAATCAATGGCCAACTGTTTTATTGATTGTGAGAATTTATACACTATCATATGGGATTCCATTACAGACTTTACTGTTACCTCGGATTCAACAAGTGTTATCATAAATAACTTTCAATATGCAATGTATCCTGCGGTGGTGCACTTTCAGTATAAGAAGGAAAAGTATAACTGGGCTATTGAAGGTTACGTGCGAACGGCATCAGGACGTTTTCGAATTTTGGATAAGAAAATAATTTTTACAAAAGAGCTGTAGAGCACTAAATCATCCCTCCGCTGGCGCGAGCTTGTAGCTCGTGCTATTTTATTTACTAATCTCATTCTATCAAATTTACTTGTACTACTCCTTTCACCACTCGCCCTCGTTTGCTAACGCGTGTGACATAGGTTTTAGTTACTCTCCGTATACCTCTTAAAATTATCCAGAATAGCTTGCCAGCCGGTTCGTTGTAATTCAAGTGTGTTTTCGTTTTCCGGGTCAAAGGTTTCGGTAACGGTGGTTTCTTTTCCATCAGAGTCAAAGCGAATGTTTACTCTGCGGGCATCGGCCAGTACATATTCAATTTCAATATGCTGCTCCACCTTGGTGTATTCGCCTTCAAAATCAAAACCCATTGAACCGTCTTTGGCTTCCATGCGTGAATTGAATTTTCCACCCACACGTAAATCGTTCGTGGCATGTGGGGCATGCCAGTCTTCTGAGGCATAGTTCCAGTTCACCATGTGTTGCGGGTTGGTCCAGTAATCCCACACTTTTTCGAGGGGAGCATTTACTTTCACCTCTACGGTAATGCTTGATGCTGATGTCATAGTCTTGTGTATTTAAGGTAGTAAGCGAAGTTACCCATTTATTAATTATTTTGCTATGAGGGCCAATAAATTCAGGCTTCTTGCGCTATCCTTAGAAATAGTCTAAATTGCGGGGCTTTTAACATGAAATTATCACAGCTTAAGCCGGGCCACACAGCCACTATACAACTCATCGAAGACGAGGAACTCTCCGTAAAACTTTACGAGATGGGTTGCCTTCCGGGTGAAAAAGTAGTGGTAGAAAATGTGGCGCCTTTTGGCGACCCCATTGCCATACAAGTGCAGGGGTATAAGTTGTGTATTCGTAAAAGCGAGGCAGCTCACATAAGTATAATACCCGATTAACGTGCACGAAATTAAAGTAGCTCTGGTAGGAAATCCGAACTGCGGTAAAACATCATTGTTTAATGCACTTACGGGTTTGAACCAAAAGGTGAGCAACTTTGCCGGCACAACCGTAGATAAGAAAGTCGGGCTATTTAGCATTGATTCAAAAACCCGCGTGCGCTTGGTTGATTTACCGGGCACATACAGTTTGTACCCTAAGTCAGAAGATGAAGCAGTCACCTTTCGGGGGTTGTGTGACCCTGAGAATCCTGATTTGCCGGATGTGGTCCTCTTTATTGCCGATGCCAGTAACCTTAAACGTAATTTGCTGCTATTTACTCAGGTGGCAGATTTGGGCCTACCCATTGTGTTTGCCTTGAACATGATTGACATTGCCGACCGTAAAGGGATACTCTTCAATTACGAAACATTGGAGAGCCGTTTGGGTGTAAAAATTATTCCCACCAACGTACGTAAACTGAAAGGTGTGGAGGAAATAAAGCAGTCTTTACTTACCGCTAAACGTTCGGCCACGGCTCCTTTTTTAGATGCACAAGTGTACAATCCGGCCATGATTGAGGAGTGCAAAAAGTTTCTTGATCTTACCAATACTTACGCAGCCGTTTTGTGGACACACAACCAGTTGTTGTTATTTACCAATGGTGAACGACTCACACAATTCAGGGAGATACTTACCCGCCATTTGTTTTGCGAAAAGAAAGAACAGGTAGATGAGGTAGTAGTGCGCTACCGCATGATAGACGCCATTTTGCAAGAGACCAGTAGCAAGGCTACAGCCTCTATTGGGTCATCATGGAGCAATCGTATTGACAGAGTTATTACACACAAGTATTTTGGTTTGCTTTTCTTTTTGCTGGTGTTGTTTGTGTTGTTTCAATCCATTTTTTCTTTAGCCTCTTATCCCATGGAGTGGATGGAAGCAGGCATGACTCTTTTCTCCGGTTGGTTGGAAAGCACCTTGCCCGGAGGTGTGCTCAATGATTTATTGATTCACGGTATTGTAGCAGGATTGAGCGGAGTAATTGTTTTCATTCCGCAGATTGCGATTTTATTTTTCTTCATCAGTTTTCTGGAAGATATCGGCTACATGGCCCGGGTAAGTTTCATCATGGATCGTTTGATGCGTCAGTTCGGGTTGAACGGAAAGTCGGTAGTGCCCTTGATAAGCGGTATGGCCTGTGCAGTTCCGGCCATTATGTCGGCACGCAGTATTGAAAACAAAACCGAAAAGCTCATTACCATTTTAGTTATTCCACTGATGAGTTGTTCGGCACGCTTGCCCGTTTATACGTTACTCATCAGCATGCTGGTACCCGCCAAATACATCTGGGGTATTTTTAACCTGCAAGGTTTAGTGTTGATGGCCATGTATGTGTTGGGTTTTGCTACGTCACTTATTGCAGCCTGGGTGTTTCAGCAGCTATTAAAAAGCAGCGGACCCAATCACTTCATCATGGAAATGCCTGCTTTTAAAATGCCGCTGTGGCGCAACGTGGGGCTGAATATTTTTGAAAAGTGCCGCAGTTTTGTGCTCGAAGCCGGAAAAATTATTGTGGCTATTTCCATTGTACTTTGGGCGCTGGCCTCCTATGGTCCCTCAAAAGATCTGGATCGTTTAGCCGTAAAATATGCCGACCCCGTCTTAAAGCAACAACTCACGCCTGAACAGTGGGAGGCAGCTTATGCTTCAGAAAAACTCGAGGTTTCTTATGCCGGCCATTTTGGTAAATTCATTGAACCGGCCATTGCGCCTTTGGGATTTAACTGGAAAATTGGCATTGCGCTTATTACTTCTTTTGCCGCCCGCGAGGTATTCGTGGGCACTATTACCACCATTTACAGTGTGCAGGGGCAGGAGGGAGATTTAACCACCATCAGCCAAAAGATGCAGGCCGAGATTAACCCGCAAACAGGGAAGCCCCAATATTCCTCAGCAGTTATTGCTTCCCTGATGGTGTTTTATGCATTTGCCATGCAATGTATGAGTACACTGGCCGTTACCTGGCGCGAAACAAAAAGTATGAAATGGACCATGGTGCAACTGGGTTACCTTACCGCATTGGCTTATTTGAGCAGTTGGCTGGTGTACAACGTGTGGGGGTAATTACTGTAGTTTTATATTCAATATACGTAAAGCATCATTTATCGGAATACCGAACCCAAGACCCTCTACACCTTTACCTACAAGTTTCATAGTAGCTATTCCTACTACCTCGCCCCCCAGGTTTATCAATGGCCCTCCGCTATTACCGCTGTTAATGGACACATCGGATTGTATAAAAACCCGATTATCAATTTGACGTATTCCGCTCAGAATACCTTTCGTAATGGATTGTCCCAACTCAACTCTACCCGGTGTGCCGATAGCAAACAATTCATCTCCAACTTCCAGTGAGTCTGAATTGCCTACGGGAAGTGGAGTAAATGTGCTGTCAGACAGCAGCAGCAGTGCCAAGTCATGGTGTTTGTCGAAGCGTATCACATCAGCATTTTTTACTGAACCGTTACTGAATCGTACATTTACGTAGTCATACCCGTCAACAACATGATAATTAGTTAAGAGATATCCGGATGAGGAGATGATAAAACCACTGCCAAATCCCTCCTCGTGTTCAATAGTTACTACCGCATTTTTTGCCGACCTGAGTGTCTCTTTTTGCGACATAATATGTGAGCCGGATCTCGGGATTGTAATAACTTCTGATTTGTCACTTTTTTGATGCCTTTTAGCCAGTGTATTTCTAACCAATTGTTCCACCTGAAAGCTTACACTATCATTCAGAATTAATTGGTGAAAACTCTCTTTCAGTAAAGAATCCATAAGGTGTGAATCAAACTCTACAAAATAGTTGCCTGTAACCCGTGTATGAAATGTGAGTACAGGGCTGTGAGACTCATTGTCATTAATCAGCAACCAGTCGACCAAAAGCTCACCTTGGCCTTTAAATAATTTCCGATTTTGGTAGCTGTATGTTCGGGTTGTTATATTCAGGCGACAATCAACTATTTTCGGAAACATGACGAATGGTGCTTCGGCCACATATTTGAACCCGGAATACCTGCTGTTCTCACAATCAAGAAAGCGAAGAGCTGTGTGCATAGACGCTTCACATATTACCCTTCTTGAGCTTCTTTTGGAGAAAACGTAGGAGTCATTTTCTTTATACCGCACCAAAGTTCCCCGTATTTCTCCTATTTCATGCCCTGGTGTAAGTACCATCAGTGGCTCCTGCAATTTCACTGTGATATGATCAGTTGCCTGTGCACAAAGTTTCCCCGAAAAAAACACTAATAATACAAAGCAGTAAACTCTCATTTGTACAAATATATATTGAATTTTGGGACTTGTTTAGTATTATTGCTATACTAAACCTAATACATTCATGACAAATTTGAAAAATTTAACTCGCCTCGCTTTTCTTTTAACGCTTTTGCTCAATCAGCTTATTTCCAGTGCGCAGGAAATCAATTTTGAGTGGGGCCCTGCCAACAAGCTTAAAAGTAAAAAGGAACTGTCACCTGAAATTATTTTTGCCGATAATAACAGTGTTTACCTTTTAAGAGATAATGCGTTGTTTGGCAGTTGTGCGATTGAGAAGGTTTCTACAGACAATTATGAAAGCCAGTTCAGGGTAGAAATTAGCAAGGCTCTGCCATCTGCAGCAAAGCGAAAGTTTGACTTTGCCAGAATTATCAATGATAAAATAGCGCTCATTTCTTACGAAGTGAAAAGCAACATGTACAAAACATACGTTTCGCTTTTCGATTTGGAGGGGCAGGTTATCGAAGCCTCCAAAGAAATAGATGAATTTAAACAGGCAGGGAAAAACTCTATGAAGGGGTATTCGCAGGCAATTGTTTCGCCATCTCAGTCATATATGGTATTGCTAAGGGAAGAGCCGGCTAAGGAAAAAGATGATAACCTGACCATTGTTGTAAAGTATTTTGATGGTGAATTTAACGAAACAAGTTCAAAAAAAATCGAATTTGCATACAAAAAAGCAGGGATTAATTTCAGCAAAGTGGCATTGGATAACTCAGGAAATCTTATCATGCTCTGCACTATAGACCCCTCAAAAACCAAAAACAAAAAGGAGGACAAAAAGGCAAAGAAAAGCAAGGACAAGGAAGCTGCCATATTTGTATTGCCTTATGATAAGGAAGAGTTGCAGGAAATGGCCATCCCAATTAAGGAGAAAGCAGTGATTAACTCTTTATACTTCGTATTTGACAAAGAGTTTAATTTTTATCTTTCAGGTTATTATGGTGCAAAATCCGGAGCTTCTACCAATTTTTTCATTGCTCAGATGAATCCTCTTACCAACGAAGTGGTGCGCAATGTGGATGTACCCGTGAAAGGGTTGAAAAGTGTTCAGGAGGCTCAAAAGAATACTGATAAAAAAAGCGGAGGTTCAGAGGGAGATAACAACTCTCAGCTGGTAGGATTTATTAAGGAAATTTATTTTGGAGAAGACGGCTCCTATACAGTAATCTCAGAACTTAACTATATGCTGTTACGTGAGTACAAAGGTCAGGTGAATGAGATACATTGTTCCGAAGACATTTATGTATCACGAATCAGTTCGGAAGGTAAATTGCTGTACACTACAATAGTACCTAAGCTTCAAGCCATAACAACAGGCATTACTGCCACTACGAGTGTGAATGCCGGTGGTGGAACCTCATTCAACAGCCGAAGCGGAATGAGCTCGGGCGGTGGCGGTGGTATTGGTGGTCTGGTGGCGGGTTTGGCAGTCGGACTTGCGAAAAGCGCCCTTCAGAACGCCATGCTGGAACAGCAAATGGTTGCAGCAAAAAAATCAATTGCTTTTTTATCTCACTCGCGTGTGTTTTATGGCAATAAGGTTGCCCTTATTTTTAACGACAATCCGAAGAATGTCAAATTAGTAAAGGGTAAAGTTGCTCGATTAAGAAACATCGCCAAATCGAACACATTCATGATTGTAATCGATGAGAAAGGGAAAGCCGAACGCGAGGTGATTGCCAGTAATAAAAAGAGTAAGATTATTCTTATGCCGGCAAATTATTACCGTGTTTCTGACAAAAAATACATTGTTTACTCGTCATTACCCGGTAAAGGCATAGAGAATATCGGAGTGATGACCATTGACTAGCAAGGGTTTTTGAAAAAAGCGAAATCAGGAGGAGCTTGGTACAATTATTGCTAATTAACTGTAAATCAAAATAAAATTTTCTACTCTCCGTTTTATTTACGATTTTCGCACCACTTTTTTGAATACCCTTATTACCACGCATGAGACAACTAAAGATAAGTAAACAGTTTACCAACCGCGAAAGCAAATCCCTTGATAAATACCTGAATGAAATAAGTAAAGTATCCATGATTGACGCCCAGGAGGAAGTAGAACTGGCGCGCAGGATACGTGAAGGAGATCAGGTAGCTTTGGAACGTTTGGTAAATGCCAACCTTCGATTTGTGGTATCCGTTTCTAAACAGTATCAAAATCAGGGACTTACATTAGGTGACTTAATCAATGAAGGCAACTTGGGTTTAATTAAAGCTGCCAAGCGTTTTGACGAAACCCGCGGATTCAAATTTATCTCGTATGCCGTATGGTGGATTCGTCAGTCCATTCTTCAGGCTTTGGCTGATCAATCACGTATTGTACGTTTACCTTTAAATAAAGTAGGTTCTATTGGCCGTATAGGTAATGCAGCCGCTTTACTGGAGCAACGTTTGGAGCGCGAACCAACAGTAGAAGAAATTGCTACAGAGTTGGATATTCCTTTAATTGAAGTAGAAAATGCATTGCGCAGCACAGGTCGTCACTTATCCATTGATGCTCCGTTAACTGAAGGAGAAGACAACACTCTTTTGGGTATACTGGACAGCAACGATGAGCCTCGCCCCGATGTGACTTTGATAAACGAATCATTACAAAAAGAAATTAACCGTGTAATATCTACCCTTTCTGAAAAAGAGAAAGACGTGTTAAAGTACTACTACGGTTTAGATGGTGGTCCGGCTCATACGCTGGAAGACATCTCTGACAAAATAGGTTTAACCCGTGAGCGTGTTCGTCAGATTAAAGAAAAGGCACTGCGCAGGTTGCGCAAATCATCCAAAAGTAAAATACTCAAAGCCTATTTGGGCTAATAAAAAAAACCCGCTTCAAGGCGGGTTTTTTGTTGGTACAGTTTTATGAAAACTATTCTTCCATTACTCCGGTGTACTTTATTTCTATTTTGGTATTTTTGATTTTGTCGTTAATCACAAAATAGTCTTTCTCTTCAAACTCTCTTTTGTCGTTTAAAAAAAACATGCGCTCTACTTTGCGGTTTTGCTTTTTGCCTTTGTAAACACAATCGTATACAATTTTAAAGCGAATGCCTGAAGCCATGTGGTCGCTTCTGCCACTTTTCATATCAATGAGTTTATAGGTAGCGGTTATTTTTACATCTGCATTAGCAAACAAAGTAACCGGACTGGTTTTGTCTCTTAATTCCAAAGGAATGGTTACAGCTTCACCGGTAAATTGCTGCTCACCTATTTTAACTTTCACTTGGTTAACCTGTATTTTGGCAAATTTTTGAGCCTGAGCGCCAAGGCCCATAAATGCTGCAAGCAGCACAAACATTATTTTTTGCATGGTATTATTTTTTTGGTTCAATTCGTGTAACAAAAATAGAGCCTTATTTTAAATTTGATTATAAAAACAAAAAGATAAAAAATGAAACAACTGTTAACTACTACTGCTATGGCAGTGATGATTTCTCTGAGTCTGTACGGACTGTTCTCGTTTAAAGCTAAGTCAAATGAAACAACCGTGTATGAATACCGACAGTTTTCTACAGTGGAGTCGGTTGTGTCAGGTGGTATGGGTAGGTCGCGCATGGTATCTACAGATGCAAAGGGCAGCACGGTAGAAAAAGACCTGCTCAATTTTTACAGCATGGTAGGTATTAATTTTGGCAACGTAGTAAACAACGATAAACTCATTGTCGATAAAATAAATGAATATACCACCGAAGGTTGGGAGTTGTATACTGTTACTGCCGGGGTGCACAGCCCTGCTGAAGGCAAAGGTGGCACAGGAATATTTTTGACCCGTTACCTGTTCAGAAAAGCCAAATAATTTTTTGATTCTATCTGTGCAACAAAGGCCATAGCAGTACTATAGCCATTACAATAAATACTGTTCCGGCCAGGCGATTTATCCATAAAATGGTGCTGGTATTCATCCACCTGCGAAGCTTTGATGCACCGAAAGAAATACCGCATTCCGTTATAAAAATTGCACATAGACAAGCAGTGAAATACGTAACCTGTAGTTGAAGTGTGTATTGCATTGCACCCTTCAGGTAGGTGGCTATGGACACCCAGGCAAAAAAGTTAACCGGGTTAAGTGCATTTAGAAAAAAACCCTTCGACAGAAAGTAAAATGCAGAACCCGTTTTACTGCTGGTATTTGCTACTGAATAGTTTTTAGGTTTCCACGCAGCAACTCCCATTACCAGTAATACAATACTGCCTGCTATGCGTATAGTGTTTTGATTCTCTTCAATGGCAGGTACCAAACTGGTTCCAAAAAGTGCTGCGGAGATAAAAAGCACATCACTAACAACTACACCTGTAGCAATGTAAATGCCGGTGGTAAAACCATAATCAATGCTGTTTTGAATGAGTGCAAAAAAAACTGTGCCCAGCATTAAGCTGAGTACAAAGCCTGAAGTAGCACCGCTGGCAATGGCTTCAATCATGCTCAAATATAGGGATAATGATTTTAACGCTCCAGCTCTTTCACCAAATCACACATCAGTAGAAATGTGTTTTCGTATTTTTCCAGCTTCAGGTTTTCAGCCTTATCCTCCGGTTCATGATAGTAGGGATAATCGCCCATCAGGTACATAAAAAATGCAGGCACACCCATTTCACTGAAAAAATAGTGATCGCTGTTTTGCGCTTTGCCTCTTTGATAAAGGGCGGGTAAATAATCCTTTTCCGCATTTACAATTTCTATAAGGTTGTATTGCTGCGGGAACTCTGTTGCATTCACTACGGTTGCGCCTTTGCTGCCTGTACCCATCAGGTCGAGATTCATAAGTAGTTTAATCTGGTTAAGCGGAAACAAAGGATGTTGTGTGTAATAATACGAACCCAGCAAACCGGCTTCTTCTCCCGCAAAAGCAATAAACGCTACCGAGTATTTTGATTTTGGATTACATGATGCAAAGTGTCTTGACAGGTCGAGCAACATGGCTGTACCGCTGGCATTGTCATTGGCTCCGGGGAAATAAACATCCTTGCCCATTTTGCCCAGGTGATCGTAGTGTGCGGTAAACACAATAAAACTATCAGGATACACGCTTCCTCTTACATACCCTATTACGTTTTGTGTACTGTGTGCATTCACCTGACTGAAAATATCCACCTTAATAGTTTTGCCCTTGGGCATAGCTGTTTTAAGCACCTGCAATCTGGGGTAAAGTGCCTGTTCTGTAGATACGCTCCAGAGTAATTTATCGTGCAGTTCAATCAGTCCGTGTGCCTTGTATCCGTTTTCTTTCAGTTTTTGTAAACGTTCTTTGCGCAGCACATTTCCTTTCATGATGTTTACATCCAACACCAGAAAACTTCGTCTGAAATGGGTATCGTCTTCAAATTTTTTGAAACGTCCGCTGTTATCAATAGTGGCTGAGTCGACCCATACCAATTCAAAGGTGCCGTTGGTACTGCGCGAGGAAGGGTGAACCAAAAAATCTGTTCCCGCAATAAGATCTTCCCCATCAATACTTACCGTAGGGTTACTGGGGAATACGTTAACGGGAAATCCGAATTTCTGAAAGAAACTGCCGTTGAAAGCTTTTAATCCGTTTTCATTAAACTGTGTTTGAATGTATTCGGCAGCTTTTAAATCGCCTTCTTTGAGGTAACCCCTTCCGGCCATAACTGGCGAGCACAGGGTGTCAATAATTTTGCGTGCGTATTGAATGTTTTGCGCCCCGGCAAAAGAAGTATGAATGAGCAATACAACAAACAGCAGCAGTATTCTCATGCGCGGGAGAGGTATTAAGCGGACTGCGGTGTTTGTAAAGTAAAATCGTAGGTTTCCATGATAAGGTTAGCCAGCAATTTTTTGCAGGCGGAATCCACCTTTTCACGAGCGGCATTTTCGTCAGCCGCTTCTACTTCTAAGGTAATGTGCTTGCCTACACGCACGTTGCTTATTTCAGGCAGGCCAATATTATTCATGCTGCTGCTCACGGCTTTACCCTGTGGGTCAAGCAGCGCTTTTTGCGGCATTATGTTGATGTGGGCAATAAATTTCATGGTGCAAAAGTAAGTAATCTGCTGATAAATATTGTGGTAACCCGGTAGAGGAATTTGCGTAAGAAAATCTCTGCAAACGCCCGATGCCTGAAGATAAGTAAACAGAGTATTTGAAAATTTACCCGAAAGGAGTATTTTCGCGTCCCGTTTGTGACGCAACAAGCTAAACAAACAGGGCCTATAGCTCAGTCGGTTAGAGCATCTGACTCATAATCAGAGGGTCCCTGGTTCGAGCCCAGGTGGGCCCACCACAGCAAAAAGACCATACGACTTCGTGTGGTTTTTTTGCTTTTATATAATTTGGTCTCATGGATTCAACAGGAATAAAAAATATCATCTTCGATTTTGGCGCAGTTTTGCTCAACATTGACTACAAACTTACCTCTGATGCATTTAAACAGTTGGGGTATGACATTGATGTGCATTTCGGGCAATTAAAGCAGGAGGAGACTTTTGATTTGCTGGAAACCGGCAAAATTACACCGCAGGAATTTTACGCGGCTATACGAAAATTAACGGGCCTCCATCACCCGGATGAAGTATTGCAGAAAGCCTGGAATGCTATGTTGCTCGATTTGCCTTTGGAGCGGATAGAGTTATTGGAGCGTTTGCAGGGTAAGTACCGAATTTTTCTGTTGAGCAATACCAACATTATTCACGCTACTGAATTTTGGCATACCATTGACAAAGCATTTGGACTTGCCCGCTGGCACAGTTTGTTTGAGAAAACATACTATTCGCATGAAATAGGTTTACGCAAACCACATGCTGAGGTGTATGAGTTTGTTTTACAGGATGCAGGCCTTGTGGCAGAAGAAACCTTGTTTATTGATGATACGCCACCTAATCTTGTTGCACCTGCGCAGCTGGGCATTAAAACCCGTTTGCTGGATATGCCGGTGACGGAAATACTAAAGGGGTTTTAAGGGAGATTCAACATAAGGTTCGAACACAAATGGTTGCAAAAGCTGACAAGTTAGTAATGCTTGAAAAAATCACATTCTACATATGCAGTAACTGGAACCTCTTTATCAAAGATTGATTGTACCTTTATTGATATACTCATTCTTTCTTGAATTTCGAACAGCTGCCATATTTGGCAAAAAACACTTTGTTTGTTATAAACGTCAATTTTTGGATACACATACCTTGTGATGGTCTCTTTGGTTTTATGATTTTCAATAAAGATACAAATTAAGTAATTCCAATATTCACCACTAGGAATAGTAAGGTTTCTTATCCCGAACATTTTTATTACTGGTACTTGAGTTTGCCCTGTATTTATTCTTTTGAATTGTGCCATGTATACAAAAATAGGAAACTTATTGTTTTCGATTTTATCCAATTTTGAAACTCGCGTGTTTTCATTTAACAGAATCTTTTTCAAGGCGTACATTTTAGAAATTCTTATCCACTAAATAAGCTGCAGCCTCACTGTAAATAACCACTCTCACATATATATTATTAATAATATGCTGGCAAGTTAATATCCAATCTCTTCAGCCAAGACAATTAAACCGTCAACTATATCTGACGCTTCGTCTTGTGTCATCATTTTAGAAACAGCTTTTTTAAACTCTCCCAATTTTTCAACAAATCCTGAATTATTTTTATGCTTCCATATTGCTACATCAATAATTGTATGTAGATTTTCTCGTGTTGATTCTGCTGGAACAAGAGTGCTTTCTTCCCTTACTTCAAAGCTAAAGAAATTTGCATCTGAAATTGCCCAGGGGTCATTACCACGCTCACTCTCTAAAATAGCTGTTGCCAATCCTTCATACCTCATTTCTAACTCATGACTTTCCTTATTGTTTATCATAACTTTATTATTAACACTCAAATATAGAAAATATAAAGTGATAAAGGCACCGACAGTGAGGATATTCATCTTCACTTCTTCCATTTATATTTCAAGAAACGCCAACTTACTAAAGGATATTTAACTTCCTACAAAATATCGTTTTAAACCAAAAGCACAAATGCACAAGCTGATAAAGACCTTAAAAACGGGATTGATACTAATAAAATGGGTTTTATATTATTTAACTTGAAGTATTCCTTTTTTAAATTTCTCAATCTTAATTACATTACCATTTTCGTCATAATATTTTGATTTACCATCACGTAACCCATCTGAAATTTTAAACTCATATTTAAGATTTCCATTTTCATGTTTTTGGATGAATTTACCTGAAAATGGCTTACTAGTTTCAATTACAAAATAGTGTTCAATAAGCCCAACGTTATATTCAAAATCTTGTTCAGTGTATATTTTAATATCGTAAAAATAAATCTTCCATTTCCCAACTTTGTCTGCCTTGTTAACAGTGCCTTCAAGTAGTATTTTATCATTTTTATCATAAATTCTTATATCACCATAGGGATATCCATTTGAACCTTCAGAGAGATTCGCTGTTTTTAGAAAAAATATTACTTCAAAATAGTTGTGGTTAATAACTTCGTTAAAATTTTTACGCAATAAATATTCTTGCGAAACTTTTCCATCTTGATTAAATTCTGTTTTCCTGCATTTTAATTCATACTCATTTTCATATAGTATTTCATAAAAGAGATTTATAGACATGCCTAGTGAATCATATTTGATTAATTTGTTCAATTTCCCATCGGTAAAATATTTTTCTTCTGATAGGTTTTTTAAACTATTATAATTGGTTGTTTTACCATTTAGCTTTCCATTGGAATAATTAGATTTTGAATAAATAAATTCATTTGTAACAAACTCCTCCCAAATACCTTCTTCAAACCCATTAATATAACTACCTCTTAAAAATCTATAGTATTTACCAATATCATCATTTCCTATATAACTTTCAAGCCACATTCCGTCTTTTTTACCATAAATATAATTACCTTTGAAGGTCGTTATTCCATTTGAATCCTTCTGCTCAAATGGACCATGTAGTTCATTATTCTTGTAATAAGAAGTCTGATAGATTTTATGAAACACTAATTTATTGCAAGTGTCTAACGGATTGACAGTACTATTTTTTATAGTATCACATGGTACTTCCTCCTTTTTTAAATAACCATAACGTATTTCTTTACCGTTCTTCTTTCCATCTTCATAATTTTCTACTAAGAACAGCTTGCCCGAATATGGCAATGGCTTATTTTTTTCATCAACATAATTTTCAAAATAATATTTCCATTCCCCATATTCCACATCATCGTAATAAATGCCTTCCTTGATTAATTTCCCTGACAATGAATAATAATTCCAGTGACCACTTCTTTTGCCCATATCGTATTTTCCTGTAACTATAATTGGACAATTCGTTGTATCACCATTTATGCCACCAAAAAACATTGTAGATATGCTTTTATATACCTTATAATTGCCATCAAGCATTCCTTTTTTATATGTTCCAAAAATTATACTGTCATTACTTACTTCTTTAAATGGCCCATTTTTCTCATCATTTATATATGTTTTATATTCAAATAGTTCGCTTCCTTTTTCACTAAATTTAAATGTTTGCCACAACCCAGTTTTTTGTTCATTAGCAAAAAAACCTGTAAGTTTTGCAAACATTCTGCCATCTTCATAATTATATTCTATGTATGCCCCATCAAGTAGATCAAATTTCAAATTGTATTCTTTGTCAATTCGTCCTTCTTCATCATATATTTTAAACAATCCATTTTTTTTACCATTTATATAACTTCCTGACTTTATAAGTTTTCCATTCTCATAAACTTTAAAGATACCATTTAGTTCTCCATTCAAGTAGTTGTATTCTGCAGTCAAGTTACCGAACTCGTCAAACTCTTTTGAGTTACCATACTTCTTGCCACCTATAAAATTTGAAATAATTTTTACTTGTCCATTTGAATAATAATGCTTTGCAATTCCATTTATTAATCCATTCTTAAGGGTATATTCAAATTCTATATTTCCGTAGCTATCAAATTCCTTTTTTAATCCATTATCGCTATCATAAACACCAGCCTTTTTTATTACGTTTATTGAATAAGTAGTTATTGAATTATTATTGTAATCGTTATCTTCATTTTCCTTTTTTGCAGTTCGAAGTGTTAGGATAAAATTTGAACTAGAATATTGCAAGTTAATTTCATTGTCTTCAATTGAACTGCTAATCAATTTCATGCCTGCTGATGAAATTCCCTTTTTTATTGTGTTATAAGATGCTTTATTAGAGAAAATATAAACAATTTTATTTGGGCTGCCATCATAGGTGAATAAGTAAAACCAGCCTTTTGCCTTATCTCCATAATATTCTTTATCATAGGACCATGTAATTGTACTATAGTGTGTGTCGTCTCCTTTTTTGGATTCATGATACTCCCAACCCTTTTTTAATATATATTCATTAACTTGATCCCAATTAGATTTATTGCAAATTGAAAACAATTCAGTTACAGATAAATTTTGTGAAAACACACTGACATTTGCAAAAATGATAATACTCAAAAAAAGCAGATTTTTCATATTTAAAGTTTAAAGATGATTTTTTTGGAATTGGCTTTTGGGTTCTTTCGGTAGAATTTGTAAGTAATTACAAGGCTATATTTATGATTTGTATAATTGACTTTCTTTTCATTATTTTACTTTATATTTCATATGTTACATTTACAATATAATCGTGAAATTCTCATTCACACTTCGCTTTGTAAAACTGATGATAAAAAGCTGTAAATCCAAATATAATTCGATAGTTTTTTGAGTGTATGTTGCACATGCAACACAACTTTTCAACCAGCAGATTTAAGATGCAGAACAGCAGCCTTTATAAACATATGGAAAACTCCCCGTCAGTGAGGATATTCATCCTCACTTCTTCCCAGTAACATTACAAGAAGCACCAGCTTACCGCAGGATGTTTATCCTGCCACACCACATCGTTTTAATACCAATAACACAACAAATGCATTAATCCAACGGACAAAGACTCACTGCATACATTTGCTCCACATCTTTGGCATACATTTCTTCCACCACTTTGCGTTTGATGGAAAGTTTGGGTGTCATTTCTCCGGCTTCAATACTAAAAGCAGTGCGTTTGATAAGGAAATCGCGTAGGCGCTCAAACTTGGATAATCTTACAGAGAGTTTTTTAATGTCTTCACCTATCCACTTGATAATTTCTTCTTCACGAATAAACGGATCTGCATTTTGAAAGAACTCATCAGTAAGTTTAAAGTGTTCTTTCAGTTCTTCCATGTTGGGCACTATAATGGCAGTGAGGTACTCTCTGCGGTCGCCAATAATGAGTATCTGCTCAATCTTAGGGCTCAGCAACAAAGTGTTTTCAATGGGTGTAGGATACACGTTTTTGCCAAATGAATTTACAATCATGTTTTTGATACGGTCGGTAATTTTGAGGTAGCCCTTGTGAAATTTACCTACGTCACCGGTATGAAACCAGCCGTCTGCATCAAAAACGGCAGCTGTATCTTCAGGTTTGTTCCAATAGCCCTTCATTACATTGGGCCCTTTAATCAGAATTTCGCCTTCCCCACTTTCAAACTCGGGATTAAAGTTATCAAAAGTTTGAACCGTAATTATTTTTCCGCTTTCCAGGTCCTGTATGGCTACTTGTTGCTCGGCAGCTACTCTGCCTGTTGTACCATACACCTGCCGGTGAAATTCATTTACAGTAACAAACGGAGAAGTTTCGGTTAGTCCGTAACCTTCCTGTATGCGTATGCCAATGTTACCGAAAAACTCACCCACATGCTGAGGTAAGGGTCCGCCACCGGAAACAAACAGTTTCAGTTTTCCACCCAAACGTTCTTTGATTTTGCTGAACACCAGTTTCTCTGCCAGTGCATGTTGAGCGGAGAGTACCAGTCCGGCTTTACCTCCCGACTCTGCTACTTTTCTATGTTCTTCACCCACCGCCAGTGCCCACCAGAATATTTTGGCTTTTATACCTCCCTGTGCGGTAGCATTTTTCTTTACGCGTTCTTCAATTCTTTCCAGCAAGCGCGGCACGCAGGCCATTAAGGTAGGGTGAACCTCACCCACATTGCGTACAATGGATTCCAGGTTTTGTGCAAAGGCCACTTCTGCCCCGATGTACGAACTGAGGTAATAGGTAGCTAGTCGCTCATACACATGGCTCAAAGGCAGGAAAGATAAAAACCTGTCCGTTTCATCTACAGCCGGCACCAGCATTTTAGCTGTGATGGCATTGCTCGTAAAATTTTCATGTGTGAGCATTACACCTTTGGGTATTCCCGTAGTACCGGAGGTATAAATAAAGGCAGCCAAATCGGAGGTTTCGATAGCGGTATACAACTCTTCAATTTTACCTTTCAGTTGAGGATAAAGCGTCTTCCCCTCCTCAATCATTTTAGTGTAGGAGATTATTTTAGGCGAAGTTGAGATGTTGCTGTAATCATCAAACAGCGGAACAATTTTTTCGAGCGTGGGACAGTTGGCCTCAATCTTAACTATTTTCTTGAGCAGGAAATGTGTGCCTACCAGCAAAACTCTTAGTCCGGAATCATTAATAATGTATTCAATTTCCTTTTCGCTTAAGGTGGGGTAGATGGACACATTGATGGCCCCGATTTGCTGAATACCCTGATCGAAGTAGTAGTACTGAGGGCAATTGTCAACTATAAGGCCGGCCCGTTGTCCTTTTCTGAAACCCAGATTAACCAGGTAGGCAGAAACTGCATTTAACTGTTCAAATGCTTCGCGGTAGGTAATGGGTTGGTATCCGCTTCCGTTATTGGCCAGCAGGTAGGTGCTGTCCATGGTTTTTATCTCAGTGGCTGACTTTCTCAGAAACTGGTGAAGCGATGAGTATCCTCTGTACATAAGCGTATTGGGTTTGGTCTGAGGTGTAAATATATATGCAAAGCGCAAAATACCCCAAAAAGTTTCGGTATAAAAGTGGTGTATTAAGCAAAGGTTCCATATTTTTGGCATAAATAAATTGTTATGAGAGTTTTAAAATTACTACTGATTCTAAGTCTTACTTCACCCTTGGCGTCTTTTGGGCAAACACTGCTTAACTGGCAGAGCTTTGAGAACGGTGCCGACAATTGGAACTACACCGTATTCCCGCCTAAATACAATTGCACAGGAGACGATACCTGGAGCGATACCACACGTTTGTTCGATATTCTTTCTCCCATAGATGGCAGCCGTTTCTGGGGAATGAATGATTTGGATAACGGAGGATGTGGTGGTGGAGATTTCAGGCATACACTTACTTTTCCTGCTGTAGATATAAGTGCTTACCCGCGGGCATTCTTAAGATTCAAGTATTACACCTTCGGGTTTGATAACAGCGATACATTGGGTTATATTGTGGAGTACAACAACGGCACAACCTGGACATCTCAGCTGGTAGAATTGCGCAGTAACACCCAGCAATGGGAAACAGTTACCGTTGCGGCCCCGGCCAATGCACAGTACATCCGCATTCGGTTTGTTGCCCGTCAAAATGGTGGCAGTGATTACGCAGCCATTGACGACATCAAACTTTACGGAGCCAGTGTTGACGCCTTTCCACCTCTTGCCACCAGAGCCAAATTAGTAAATGCAACACAAGTGCAGGTAACTTTTGATGAGCCTTTGAACACCACTACCGCAACTACCACTACCAACTATGTAGGTTTAGGCACTATCAGCTCAGCCACGGAATCTAACAATGTGGTTACGCTTAACCTGGCCAGTCCGCTTAATCAGGGGCAGTTTTACACGTTGGTTATCGGAGGTGTGCAGGACATTTCAGGCAACGTGATGAATACCGCTTATTTCACTCTCGTGAGTAATACCACAGTTGCCAATGTGCAAATCAGTGAGATAATGTTTAATCCGCCTGATACCGTTCCTTTGGAGTTTATTGAATTGTATAATGCAGGCTCAACTCCGGCCATAATGGGTGGGTATAAGATTAAAGACGGTGTTTCATTTACCTTTCCTCAAATGACACTTAACCCGGGCCAATATTTGGTAGTGGCTCAGGACTCTGCAGCTATCAGAGCATTTTTTAATGTGCCCGCTTTGCAATGGACCAGCGGCAGCCTGAGTAATTCAGGCGAAGAAATTGTAATTGAAAACACCGTTGACCAGCACATTGATTCTGTGGAATACAACAATGCGCTTCCATGGGATACATTGGCTGACGGAGACGGTTACTCGCTTTCCAATTGTTATCCGTGGGCAGCAGATAATTCATTACCCAAAGTGTGGACCCGCTCTTTAGATTTTGCCGGCATGTCGCTTATTATCGATTCTATTTTTGCCAACCCCGGCAGAGGTTGTTTCCCTACCGGCTTAAAAGACAATGCTGCCAATCGTTCATTCATTCTGTATCCCAACCCATCTGCGGGATACATTAATCTCCGTAATGAGCACTCAGATCAATTTACCGTAGAGATTTTTGATGTACTGGGCAGAAAACAACTCAGCACTTCCATTGAACATTATTCCGGTTCTGTTGATGTGAATCATCTGGCCAATGGCAATTACTGGCTGATTGCCCGTGATGCTCAAGGAGCTGTATACAAGCAACAACTCACTATTCAGAAATAGTACACATAATTTTTGCATACAAAAGCGAGACCCCAATCAAACTTAAAGTTGATTGGGGTCTCAGCATTTAAGGCAGGTTGAGGTAAATTAATTGTTTAGCCAGCGCTAACCAAAAGTTACCTTAACATTAATTTAATATATCATTTAACATTCTCTTAACACAGGCATAATATTCTTGCACCAAAATTCAGCAAGATGAAAAAATATTTACCGATTGTTTTTGTAGTGTTTTTTGGCTTCACGGCATTGGCTCAACACATTGACAATCCGATTCCTTATTTCTCCTCGTCAAAAGGACTTAACATCACCCCACACGATAGCTCCTTCTCCTTAAATTTGCGATTCAGGATGCAGAACAGATTTGGTATGAGTACTGTTTCAGATAAAGACCTCAGCACGCACGAGTGGGAGGCTGTAGTGCGCAGGTTAAGGTTGCGCTTAGACGGATTTGTATACAACCCGAAGTTTACCTACGTTATTCAGCTATCTTTTTCCAGAGGTGATATGGATTGGGACAATACTTCATTTCCCAATGTTATTCGTGATGCTATGGCTTTTTACAGGCCAAATAAAAACCTTCAGTTTGGTTTGGGGCAAAGTAAACTTCCGGGTAATCGTCAACGACTTGTTTCATCGGGGGATTTGCAGATGCCGGATCGCTCTAATTTTAACAGTGTATTTCAGGTTGACCGTGATTACGGGTTTAATATTTATTACAACAACAAAATAGGCAAAGTGTACTACTCAGCCAGGGGTGCAATAACGGGAGGTAATGGTAGAAACATTGAAAAGACAGACGCACTGGCTTATTCTGGTCGAGTAGAGGTATATCCTTTCGGGAATTTTACCAATGGCGGAGATTATTTTGAGGGTGATTTGGAGCGAGAGAAGAAACCCAAACTTGCTTTGGCGGGAGCTTTCAGCTACAATGAAAATGCTACCCGTACCGGAGGAAGTATTGGCAAGGTGCTATATGAACCCCGGGATATTCGTAGTACCTACTTTGATTTTGTCTTTAAATACAAAGGGTGGGCGTGGAGCAGCGAGTTGGCTCAACGCTACACAGGAAGCCCCATAACCAAAGATACTTCAGGAAACAGTGCCTATGTATTCTCAGGAAATGGTTTTAATACTGATCTTAGCTACGTTTTTAAAAATAAATTTTCTATCGTAGGACGCTACACAGTCCTGCATCCGCTGGGTGATACAAAGCTAAAAGAAGCAAAAACGGATTATTATGCGCTGGGTGTAGGCAAATATTTAAAAGGACATCGCTTAAAATTGCAAACTGATGTAACCTACAAAAACGTAGTTGATGCACCGGCAAAAAATAACTGGAGCATTCGTTTTCAGGTAGAGATGGGTATTTAACAAACAAAATTTAATAACATACTAATGAGCCTTAACAGCATTTTACAGATTTTCTTACCCAAAGACAGGGTGTTTTTCTCTTTGTTCGAATCAGTTGCCATGAACGTTTCAGAAATGGGTAAACTTATTACCGATGTTGTAGCAGAGCCTGATTTTGACAAACGCGGAGTGTTGATTAAACAACTCGAAAATCTGGAACATAAAAACGATGAATTAACACATCAGATATTTCAGGAGTTAGGTAAAAATTTTATTACTCCATTTGATCGTGAAGATATTCACTACCTCGCCATTGCATTGGATGATATTTGTGATTACATATATGCCTCAGCTAAAAAGATTAACTTTTATAAAGTAAATCCCAACGATAGTGGTATTCAGAAAATGGCGGAGATTATCCGTCAGGGCTCTGATCAGGTAAAAACAGCAGTGTTGGAACTGCGTAATATGCGCAACATTCAAAGTATTACAGAAGCGGTAATTAAAGTAAACAGCTACGAAAATCAGGCAGACGATGTGTTTGATATGTGCATTGAGCGCTTGTTTGAAACAGAAACAGATGTAAAAGAACTTATCAAAAAGCGGGAAATTTATCAGGTAATGGAAATTGCTACAGATAAGTTTGAAGATGCAGCCAACGTGATTGAATCCATTGTTGTAAAATACGCTTAACCTACTACAATGACGTTTCTTGTAATTATTATTATACTGGCGCTGGTATTTGACTACATCAACGGTTTTCATGATGCGGCCAATTCCATTGCTACTGTTGTTTCCACTAAAGTGCTTACTCCGTTTCAGGCAGTAATATGGGCGGCAATATTTAATTTTATTGCCTTCTTTATTTTTAAAGACCATGCTGTTGCCAACACAATAGGTAAAACCGTACACGCAGAGTTTATTACCCTCACCGTAATTTTTTCAGGCTTGTTGGCGGCCATCACTTGGAACTTAATTACGTGGTGGTATGGAATTCCTTCTTCATCTTCCCACACGCTCATCGGTGGTTTTGCCGGTGCAGCTGTTGCACATGCCATATTTACCAAAGGATGGGTAGTGTTGAGTGATGTGGTGGCTATGGATAAAATTCTTAAAACAGTGTTATTCATTTTTCTTGCCCCGCTTATTGGTATGGGCATGTCTATGGGTATTACGTTAATCACCGTAATGCGCAACACCTGGATACGAATAGGGATTATGGCGGGTGCTGCGGTTATTACCTGGTGGGCATTTGACTTATTTGAACAAAATAAGATGAATGAGAACATATCGAAGTACCTGCAGGCAGATAAGATTAAAAAAGAAGTGGCTCATAATCCGGAAGCGAAACCTAAGCTCGATTCTATAAATGCACAATTGAAGGCTATTGAACCGTTAATTGCGCAGTACGATGAGTTAGGCAACAAAGAGGTGGCTGCCCGCATTAAACAAAACATTAACCCGAATGTAGATGAGGCTAAAATAGCCAAGGACCTGAACAAAGCCGATAACTCTTACCTTGTTTACGGCATTATGGTAACCATGCTCATTTTTGTGATGGCCTATGTTTATGTAGAGAAAATAAAAACACCTACAGCTTTTAAAATGTCTAACATGTTTAAGAAGCTGCAACTGCTTTCTTCCGCAGCATTTAGTGTAGGACATGGTGGTAACGATGCGCAAAAAGTTATGGGCATTATTGCAGCAGCTATGGTGGCCAACGGAGATATAACTGATTTAAAACAAATGCCTGATTGGGTTCCTTTGGCGTGTTATGCAGCTATTGGTTTAGGAACCATGAGTGGCGGATGGAAAATTATTAAAACCATGGGCACACGCATTACCAAAGTTACACCATTGGAAGGTGTATGTGCTGAAACCTCCGGTGCACTTACTTTATTCATGACGGAGCAAATGGGTATTCCGGTAAGTACCACACATACCATCACCGGTTCCATTATTGGTGTGGGAGCTACCAAACGGTTATCTGCGGTACGGTGGGGTGTAACCGTAAACCTGCTGTGGGCCTGGATTCTTACTATACCGGTAAGTGCTACACTGGCTGCTATAGCCTACCTGATTGTAACTGCCTTGAGTTAATTTTTTTGAAAATAGTTTAAAAAGGCTCACCTGATGGTGGGCCTTTTTTGTGGGTATCAGGTGAGTAATATCATTTTTCACTTCGGCCTGATGGAGTATTTTTGTTTTTATATGAAGAGAAATATTACCGGGCTATTACTGCTTTCTGTTGTAGTGCTTTCTACAGGCTCTTGTGGCCTCAATTCAACAGATAAAAATGCTGCTGCAACAGATACGTTGCAGTATGTACAGCAAGAGAAAATGTTGAGTTATACTAACTGTGTGCCTGATTCTTCTTCCTCCTGCACATATATTCATTTCAGTTATCCTGGCTTCACGGGCTTAACTCCACCACTTCAGGATTCAGTGAGTGAAATGCTCACTCAAATTTTTACTGATGGTGAAGGCAATATAAACGATGCAGATAGTTTGCAGCAAAAATTCATTCAGGAGTACAGTGCATTTGTTGCAGAACAAAAAGATTACTCAACGCCTTGGTACATCAACAAAAACGTAAACGTGTTGTTGCAAAACAAACGCTGGATTACATTCAGCTACTCACACTCTTCCTTTACAGGCGGGGCACACGGAATGCAGGAGCAACACTACATATTGCTGGACAGAAATACCGGAAAACGATTGAAGTTGTTTGACTTTTTTGACAGCACGGCTATCTACAAACTTACGGCACTGGCCGATCCGCTATTCAGGTCAGAGAAATTGATTGCGCCCTCACAAACGTATGAGGAGGCAGGTTACTGGTTTAAAGATGAACATTTTTACCTGAACAATAATTTCTACATCCACAAAGACGGAATCACGTTTTGTTATAACCCTTATGAGGTGAGCAGTTATGCAAACGGAAGTACAGTAATTACAATTCCGGCTGCTAAAATAGGAAAGCTGGTGCGTAAAGAGTGGATGCAGTAATTACAGTATCCAGCGTAATAAAAGGAACAGTCCACCCGACATCAGAATACATACAGGAAGTGTAAGTACCCAGGCAATAAAAATATTGCGGATGGTTTTCTTTTGCAGGTTTTTGATACCCTTGCTGGCTACCATACTACCTGCAATACCTGATGATAGTACCTGTGTGGTACTTACCGGTAATCCCAAAGCGGTTGATGCACTTATGGTAGCAGCAGCGACTAACTCAGAAGAAGCACCCTGTGCATAGGTTAGGTGTTCTTTGCCTATTTTTTCACCAATGGTTTGCACTATACGTTTCCAACCTACCATGGTTCCCAAACCCAATGCCAGGGCAATCATCAGTATTACCCACGAGGGAGCGTAGTCGGTAAGACTTTTTACTTTTTTAAGTTCGCTCTGGTATTTCTTTTTGTCATTTTCACTCAGGTTCAGTCCGTCACTTTCCATCAGTTTTTTTGATGATTTTGTCAGAATAATCAGGTCTTTTCTAATGTTGTACTGTTCCACTTCTGAAGCAGTACTCATGTCGCTTACTTTGGAGAGGTCGGTGCTCAGGTCGTTGATTATGCGTGAAGTTTTTACATACTCAAAGCTGTCTTCCTTGTTCAGTTGAGTCACATCCACTTTTGCCATCAACACTTGCAATTCTTTGGCACCTGAAGAGAACTGAGAAAAATCTTTGTTGTGGTCCAAAGCAAATTTGGTGGGAACAATAGCAATAAGAATAAGCATTACCAAACCAACTCCTTTTTGTCCGTCATTCGAACCGTGTGAGTAACTCACGGCCGTGCAGGTGAACAACAACGTAACCCGTATCCAGAAGGGCGGAGGCTGGTTGGTTTGTGGTTCTTTAAATATCTGTTTATTTTTTACAAAAATGCGCAAGAGGTACATTACTAAAATAGCCAGACTGAAACCCAACAACGGGGATAGCAACAATGACATTCCTATATCTGAAGCCTTGCTCCAGTTTACATATGATACTGATTGGTCAACGGCAATAAATGAGTAGGCCAGTCCTACACCCAACATTGAACCTACCAGTGTATGCGAGCTGGAACAGGGAATGCCCAGATACCAGGTACCTAAGTTCCAGATAATGGCGGTTACTAATAATGAAAGTATGAGTGCCACATTGTGGTAAATGTTGGTATCAATGAGCACATCAACGGGCAATAAGTTACTGATGCCCATAGCAACCGTAATGCCTCCCATAAATACACCCGTAGCATTCATAATGCCCGACCAAGCCACCGCCACATTGGGTTTGAGGGAGTTGGTGTAAATTACTGTAGCTACGGCATTGGCTGTGTCATGAAATCCATTGATGAATTCGAAAATGAATGCTGCGAGCAGACATACTACAAGTAAAACGGTGAGGGTTGTGTCTAAACCAAACATAAAAGAAACCTTTGAGGACAAAGGTAGAGGGGTAAAATGCACCCTATGTTAAGGAATCGTTAAGTTTCCTTTGGGCTGACAAAAATCAGGCCGGGAAGGATTTTAGTGTATGTTCCAAATAATCAAACTGTTCAGCAGTTATGTCCAAATGCATTACCATCCGGAAAAGGCCATTGCCTATGATATTTTATTTAAACAGTGAAAGACATGGTAAACTCATCAGATGATTTAAATACATCTAAAATTCATAGTAAAGCACTAATTGTATATCTTTCATTTACAACTCAAAATCACTTACTTCGAATAACAAAACACGCTGCTTTATGAAAAACAAATATTCACTCTTGTTACTGTTTGTGTCTTTTTGCTGCCTGAATGTTCAATGCAAAAAAGAAAGCGAGCTGGACAAGCTGCCGCCCGCCACCACCTCAGGTGCACAAACCATGGGCTGTTTGGTAAATGGAGAAGCTTTCACTTTACGTCCAGATATGTCGGCTTTTTATTATGCAGCTTACTACAACGGTACAATAGAAATTCAAGCAGACAACCAATCACCGTTGGGGGGGACATTAATTTTATTAACAAGAGGTATAATCACTAAACCCGGATACTACCTGCTACCGTTTAATGATGGCAGTATACATTCTTTTGGTTATATTGTAGACGGTGAGTCATATGCTTCAAGGTACACACCTTCTGACTTTGCCTACATGAAAATTACACGCTTAGATTCTGTGAGGCACTACATGGCCGGTGAATTTAGTTTTACGTTGTATAACCGTTACCTGAGTAAGAGTGTGAAAATAACGCATGGTCGTTTTGATTTTAAATATGCCCCTTAAATAACCCTAATTTATTTTGATATGAAAAACTACTGTTTATTGCTCCTGTTGAGCATAAGCCTTATGTGTGCCTCAACTGCTCAGGCACAAAGCGACTTTGCTATCCGGAGTTTGTAACTCCGGATTCTATCGTCTTTAAATATAAAGAAGATAAAGCTGCTAACTAAGAGGCTATAGTGAAGGAACAAATGGCTTGTTCCAAATAATCAAACTGTTCAGCAGTTATGTCCAAATGCATTACCATCCGGAAAAGTCCATTGCCCATACTTGATGCCTTGATGTTGTTTTTGAGGAGGTAGGAGGTAAATGTATCGGGGGTAATTTCAGGTTTCAGTTTAAAAATGACAATGTTGGTTTCAACGGGTAGTATAAAGTCTATGTAGTTAAGCTGTTGCAATGACTTTTCCAGTTTTGCCGCTTTGATATGATCTTCTGTAAGTCTTTCCACGTGATGGTCGAGGGCATATATTCCGGCAGCAGCCAAATAACCCGCTTGTCGCATGCCACCACCCATTACTTTACGTAGCCTGCGTGCTTTGGAAATGTGTTCTTGGGTTCCTAATAACAGCGAACCAACCGGAGCACCCAAGCCTTTGGATAAACAAATGGAAATGGTGTCGAACAGTTTTCCGTAATCTTTTGCTGATTCTTTTTTGGCCACCAAAGCATTAAATAATCGTGCACCGTCCAAGTGGAAGGCAAGTCCTTTATCAACGCACACCTGTTTGATTCTTTTTAATTCCTCCATATCCCAGCAGCAGCCTCCGCCTTTGTTCATGGTATTCTCTACCGCTACCATGCGTGTAACCGGAAAGTGAACATCAGCGGGGTTGTTGATGTTGTTCATCACCTGTTCAGCGGTAAACATACCGCGCTCACCATAAAGTAGTCTTACCGATGCACCTGAGTTAAAAGCAATGCCTCCGCCTTCGTATAAGTAAATATGTGCCAGTGACGAGCAAATAACCTCATCAGCTGGTTGTGTATGTAATTTTATGGCCAATTGATTGGTAAGTGTTCCGCTGCTGCAAAACAGTGCGGCCTCCATGCCAAATAATTCGGCTGCTTTCTGTTGTAATGTATTTACGGTTTCATCTTCGCCAAAAACATCGTCTCCCACTTTTGCTGAGAACATGGCTTCAAGCATTTGTGCCGTGGGGCGGGTAACGGTATCGCTGCGTACGTCAATAATATTCATATCCGAAAGGGTTGTGCGCAAAAATAGGGACCAACGGGTTATTTTGTTTCGATAATTGAAAAGCAAAAACGGCTGCCTTTGCTCTGCTCACTTTCTACCCAAATACGACCTCCGTTTTTTTCTACAAACTCTTTACACAACAACAGGCCCAGGCCGGTACCTTGCTCATTGGCTGTTCCGCGTGTGGTGAATGATTCATATCCGAAAAGTTTTTTCAGTGTTTCCTTGTCCATGCCTTTTCCTGTATCAGTAACACACACCACTGTTTCAGGGTAAAGGTCTTGTGCTTCAATGGTAACTTTACCTCCCGGCTCAGAAAATTTGATGGCATTGGACAGCAGGTTACGCAGCACCAGTTGAATCATGTTTTTATCTGCGGTAATAAAGGTGTTTTTAGCAATGAGGTTAGCGATTTCAATGTTTTTTGCCTTAGCACTTTTTATGAAGTAAATGAGCAAGCCGTTGGTAATATCACATAAATCAAAAGTTGTTTTGGCAATTTTGTCTCCTTTAATGTGGAGTTGCGACCAATGCAGCAAATTGTCAATAAGACCCGATGTATAGTTGATGTTATCAGCGATAGCCGGGAGAAACGACTTAAATTCTTCATCGGAAATATCGCCTTCTTTTGCCATCGAAACAAGTGAGGATAAACTGGCCAAGGGACTTCGCAGGTCGTGGGAAAGAATGGAGAAAACTTTGTCTTTAACCTTGTTGAGTTCATCCAGTTTTTGTGCCTGTTGCTCCAGTTGTTTTTGTGCGTTTATACTTTCAGTTACGTCATGAAACAAAATAAGTGTTCCGCTTTGGATGGAGTTTTTATCTATAATGTGTGTAATGTCGGTTTCGTACACACGCTTGTTTATGCTGAATTCAATCTTTCTGTGCAGGCCGCTGTTCGCCACACGGTCGTAGAGTTTTTCTACAGCAGGCAACACATGTTCCAGGTACTTTCCTATTAATTTACCATCAGTATTTTGCAGGATTTTACGCATGCCCATGTTGAGGTCGATAATGCGATTGTATGAATCCAGAATAACAATCCCGTCATTCATGTTTTCAATAATCTGTTCGTGTGCCAGCGGGATAATATTGAACAGATTAAATCGTAATAAACCTATGCCGATTAAAACAGTGGTAAGAATAAATGCATAAGGGGTTAAATCAATATGTCCGAACGGACGGATGCCCGCAAGGTACAGGAGGTTAACCATCCAGGGGATAAACGCAGCTGCAACAATTGCGGTATTCTGCTTTCTGAAAACCACGTCTGACTTATTGTAATGAATAATGAGCAGGTAGTTGCCAAAAGCCAGTAACAGATAAAAATAAGCGGTGTGCACGTAATACCATAAACCTCGTGTGAAAGAGAGTAGTGGAAACGGTCCCGAATTATCAATACCAACGGATGCATAATGGAGGTTGTGATATGAGTTGGTCCATACCAGTAGCAGGCTGATAGCGGGAAACAAAAAAATGATGAACAGATTAACCTTGGTGAGCCACTTACTGTTGCCCGTGAACCGGATGGTAAACACCATCCACAAGGCAGGTAAAACAGCAATACCCAGGTATTCTATATTTATCCAGAACAACATCTGTTGCAGGGTTTTGCTTGATAACTCCAACGAGTAAGCAATTGACCACACCGAGATAAACAACATGAGTATACCGAACCATTTGGATGCACCTCCCAAGCGCTGGTAAATTATAAAACCCATGAACATGGCCGTGAGGCCCGACATAAGCAGTGCAATGGAGTATGGATTAAATTCTAAAGGGAGCATGGTAACTGGTATGGCTTACGCAAAGCTAAAGCAAGCAAAATTATAATGTGTTATTTCTCTGCTTTATTTTTTCAGTCTTTTGCCCTGCATTACTTTATCAATGCTAGTGAGTTTTTGAGCCCTGAATATCCTATTAAATCAACTTTAAGAGAGCCCACACGCAAGTTACTTTGTACGCGCACCGGAATTTTATTTTCATCATCCGTAACCCACAACGTCATATCGTTTGCATCTTTAAATACGCGATCAACAATTAATTGCGGACGCAACTTGATGCAGCGTATTTTTCCTATATCACTTTTAAGTACTTCTCTGCCTAAAAATTTTGCTCCGGTTTTATACAAGCGGTTATCTAAGTAAACTTCAAAATCATATTTATCACCTGGTTTGGCCTTGGAGAAATCGTATGTTCTGAAATAATAGATAGCCGAAATTAAATCCATCACATTTTGTTCGATGGTTATTTTACCCTTTTCATGAATGCAAATGCGTTTGCTGTGATTGAAGATAGCATAGTCCTGATCTTTGTAATTTCCTTCCACCTGATCTTTGGTATATTTTACAGGCAGCATGGACACCTGATCAATATGCGATTCATAGCGGTCGCGCACTTTCATGAACCAGTCAAAAGCACTTATTGTTCGGCCAAAGGCAATTACATGAAAGGTGTTTTTTTTGCCTACTCTTACCGTATCGGGCTTTACTTCAAAATCAATATTGGCGGCATTCATAAACCCGTAATGCACCCGGTACTTCAATTTCTCACCAAACGTAAAAGCATTATTCTGAACTACCCGTACAGGTAGCTCTGCTTCGGTTGAGTTATTTTTTTGTGCTAAAGCGGTCTGAATGCTAATCAACGCAATCACCAATCCAACCACTAAATACGGTATCCTCTTCATAGGTGAGTAATTTGCCTGTATAGTTTCCAATTTACGTACCAATTCTTAAAAATCAAACTGTATGCCTTGTGCCAGCGGCATTTGGTTGCTGTAATTAATGGTGTTCGTTTGTCTGCGCATGTAGGCTTTCCAACTGTCGGAGCCTGATTCGCGGCCACCACCTGTTTCTTTTTCACCGCCAAAAGCTCCCCCAATTTCAGCTCCTGAAGTGCCGATATTAACGTTGGCAATTCCGCAATCAGACCCTGCAGTCGAAAGGAAGTTTTCCATTTCCTGCATGTGTGTGGTAAAGATGGCTGAACTCAACCCCTGCTTTACATCATTTTGTAACCGTATGGCTTCATCCAGTTCAGTGTATTTCATCAGGTACAGAATAGGTGCAAAGGTTTCATGTTGTACAATGTCATAATGATTTTGTACTTCAGCAATACAAGGTGTTACATAACAGCCCGATGGATTTTTATCTGTTGCCAGTACCTCACCGCCACACACAATTGTTCCGCCCTCGCGTTTAATTTCTTCAATGGCATGTGTGAACTGTTTTACGGCAGTTGTATCAATCAAGGGGCCAACCAGTACGCCTTGCTCCAGCGGGTTTCCTATGCGTACCTGTGCGTAGGCTTTTACTAATTTATCTTTGAACGTGGCATATACACTTTCATGGATAATAAGTCTGCGGGTGCTGGTACAACGTTGACCGCAGGTACCCACTGCACCAAATACCACGGCACGCAAGGCCATGTCCAGATTGGCTTTATCAGAAATGATGATGGCATTGTTTCCACCCAGTTCCAGTAATGAACGACCTAAGCGCTCGCCTACCGCAGCACCAACTTTTTTACCCATGCGGGTAGAACCGGTAGCTGAAATTAACGGAACACGGGTGTCATTGGTCATGCGCTCACCTACAGTGTAATCTCCGTTTACTAAACAAAAAACTCCTTCGGGAACATTATTTTCTTTCAATACTTGTTGCAGTAATTGCTGACAGGCTACACCGCACAAAGGTGTTTTTTCAGATGGTTTCCATATGCACACATCTCCGCACACAGCCGCCAGCATAGCATTCCAGCTCCACACCGCCAAGGGAAAATTAAAGGCAGAAATAATTCCTACCACTCCCAGCGGGTGCCATTGTTCGTACATGCGGTGCTCCGGTCTTTCGGAGTGCATGGTAAGTCCGTACAGTTGGCGGGAAAGCCCCACAGCAAAATCGCAGATGTCAATCATCTCCTGCACTTCGCCCAAGCCTTCCTGCAATATTTTTCCCATTTCGTAAGAAACGAGCTTTCCTAAATCTTCTTTGTGCTCACGCAATTTGTTACCATACTGGCGAATGATTTCCCCTCTGCGTGGTGCCGGTATTTTGCGCCAAACTTCAAAGGCTGCCTGTGCGGTGGTAATGATGGTTTCGTACTCATCAGCAGTGGTGGTAGTTACTGCTGCAATCTTTTTGCCATCAGCCGGAGAGTAACTTTCGAGAACGTTTGCCCCCGATGTTTGTAACCAGTTAATACCCGTGCTGCTTCCGGGGTTATTTTCTTGTATACCCAATCGGGCCAGTACTTCTTTCATGCGTTTTTAAATTGAGCAGCAAAAATAGGTGTTTCGCGCTTTAATTCGTTGGGGTGTTTTGGTGGTATTATCTTTGTTTATCTCCCTGCGTAATCGCTAAATTCACCGCACCTTACATGGCAAAACTGATTTATATTTTTGGCACACTTTGCTCGCTCCTGTCATTTTCTTCTGTTGCCCAGCAATTACCTTCTGCATACGCCATTGGTGGCGGGCAATATGAACAGGGTGATTCGTCCAAAGGGTATTACCTGCCGGCTTTTGATACCATTCGCAGCCTCATCATTTTTGCTGATTACGGCCAGTACACACATTACAATCCCCGCTGGCCCCAGGGTAGTAAAGAGGTGCCGGAGTTTTGTCAGAAACTGCTTACTCCACTCGCACAAGCAATCGACTCACACAGTCTAACCGCCTACTTCAAGGAGGCTTCGTTAGGAAAGTTATTTTTAGGGGGTGATTTTTTCCCTGAAGTCATTCGTGTGGATTCATCATTAACTTATTACCACTCGCACGGACAAATGGGAGGAGTAGCGAATGATGTTTTGCAGCAGGTGATTAAATCAGGTAAGGTGAACTGGAGCCTGTACGATAACTGGGGCAAAACACCGCAAGGCAACTGGCGCAAACAGCCGGATGGTAGTATTGATAACATCATCATTGTTTTCAGAGACGACCCTCAGCAAATTGATGCACGGTGGGCATGGCTGGGAACAGGCGGAGGAATTGCTGCGCTGATGTGCCCGGATATTAAGATTAGCGACCAACTGCGTATTTCAGGAGGTTCGATGGGTTCAGGATTATTGGTGAACGGAGGAGCAGATTATTTCCCGCGTTTTTTCAAATTGCTGAAGCATGAGCTGGCCCACTTTTTTACCCGCGACCACTATGCGGGGTTGAATGGTTTTTATGGTCCTGATTTTACTAACCACGGAGCCTGGGGATTGGCAGCAGCACACGGTTCGAGCAGTGTGAGTGTGAATGCTTGGGACAGAAACCTGTTAGGCTGGAGTAAATACCGGTATGATGTGGATGCTCTTACAGCAAAAGATACCCTGCTTGAGCTGCATGATTTTGTGACCACCGGAGACGCTGCGTGCATCAAATTGCCTTACGCTGCGGAAGAATATTTTTTACTGGAGTACCACAACAACACCGGCATATTTGATAACGTAGATTTGACTACCGATGGCCTGTACATTTTGCACCAGACAGGCGATCCCGAAAATCATTTGGACTGCGAAGAGGCTGACGGGCGCTGGGATTTTGTGCGCAGCGACAGCATTGAATCTTTTGAAGCCTGTTGCGGTAAACAACCCATGATTAAACGACTGGAGGCAAATCCGTTGTTGGGTTTTGGAGACAGAGACGAAGCACGTGTACTGAAAACAACCGATGAAAAACTTACTATGAGCAACATGCAACGCGCGCTGGTGTTTGCCGTAGAAGGAGAGCAACACCTCATTCATTGCGATGGTGACGGAGGAGATGCTTTTACACCTGAATACGGAAGAAATGAATTTAATTTAAGCACTAACCCTTCCTCTGCCTCCAACGGAATTCATACCGCCACACTCACTACACACCTAAACGGAATCCAGGTAAAAGTGTTGAAGATGGAGAAGAATAAAATTACTGTACAACTTCGTTACCGTTATTTTAATGTAGACAACGATACCCGCTATACAGGTAAAGTAGTGTTGCACGATAGTTTAATACTGAATGAACGGAGAACGCTTTTGCTTAATAAGTCTCAAACGTTTAATCAACTTAATCATGCTTTACCGGCAACTTCTCTGGAGTTGGTTACCGGAGGAAGTATCACGCTGCAAAAGAAAGCCACATTGATTGTGGACGAGAACAGCACCATCATACTGCGGGGAAACAGTAAAATTTACCTGAGTGAAAACGCCCGTTTGGTATTTAAAAACGGAGCTCAGTTATTGGGTGATGAAAGTAATATCATCAAAGCCAAAGGAGCGAAGGTGGTTTATAAAAGATGAACAAAAAAACGCCTATAAATCAGGACAAAACGCTCAGTTTCCACATTTAGAATGTAAATTTTTTTTTTTCATTTCATAACTAAGTGTTTATTTGTATTAACAAAAAAGCCCCACTTTCATTGGGTTGAAAATGGAGCAATTTTGCTACTCGTCAAAGTATTAAGATTTACACTACGGCATCCATCTAAGGAATGTTAACGTTGTACCGACAGCAGCTTTTGGAAGGCTGCTGTTTGTGTTAAATCACAATCTCAAAAATAGTTGTGTTATGACCATCCCATCAAACCGCCTTTTCCACAGATAGTCTCATATAATTTTTTTTAATAGGTGCTGTCAGGCTTTTAGGCTGTGAATAACAAAAATTGTAGTAAAAAACTCCTTTGTTTGCGCGGGGTTTCAATAGTAAGAAAATCAAAAAACTAACTTAACTCGTCTACTATAAGCTACAATCTGAAATGAAAAACGCGTTACTCACCAAGTTGAACAAAAAGAAGCAAAAACATTTTCTTCTTATTCTTTAGAAGAATATAATCTAGACTTATCAGGACTGAATAGGAAAACATTGCCAGAGTTTAGGTATATTTGATATATGAGATTTGGGTTAATCAGTCTACTTTTTATAGGTATTCAATTTACCGCATGGTCACAAACAAGTGTATATTTCTCTACCCTTAACCCTAAGGTTTGTGAAACACAAGACACAGTTGATATTTCTTGGTTTTGTGGTGCCACCCCCAACTCAAAAGGGTATGGTCAGAATGGTTTTTATGGCGGCTGGTGGGGTACTACTGTTGCCTCAAAGAAACATTGTTTTATACAGGATACAACGGCAAACAGTTCTTTCGGATACGTTGTTCCCTCTTGTCTTGGAGTAAACGGGCAAAACGGAAATCCTGCAAGTTGGAAAATAACTTACTATTACCGAACGGTGAACGGAGACACCTTACGTGATTCAGTTAACTTAACTGTTGCTGCACTTCCGCTGGTTTTAATTGGCCCCGACACTTTTGTTTGCAGTAATGCCGACTCCATACAAATTCAACCTTATCCTAATTTTGCAAATGCAAATCTCAACTGGGTGTCGCCACCCTCACCCTTAGTAAATCACCCTAATTCACCTTTGCACTATAACTCCGTAACCCGTAAACATACTTTTTATCCTAAAAGAGCTACTCAGGATTCTACCTATATGCTGGTGTATAAAGCAACAGATAATATGGGATGTGAAAACACGGATACGGCTTATTACCACATAAAACCTTTGCCCGTTGTAGATGCAGGTGTTTTAGGTGCAGTTTGCAATGATGAGCAGCCCTTTTCACTTTCAGATAAAAGTGGTGCCAGCCCAACGGGAGGCAGTTGGACTTCTGAACCCTTTATTTCAAGTGTAAGCCAATTCGGTATTTTATCTCCCAAAGACATAAATAAAGATACTATGATACTGTTCCATTATACCTATACCAACTTGTGGGGTTGTTCAGCCAGTGATACGGTGTTGTTGAAAGTATCAAAGGTGCCGCTGGTAACACTTACTGTGAGCAAAACGCAGGTGTGTGAAAGCGATTCAGAAATTTTCCTATATGGGCAACCTCATTCTTCCGGAGGTTTGTATTACTTAAACTCCACAATACTTGGAGTACATTACACATACAATTATTTCATACCTAATAAAAAAATATCACCAGCAGTAGTTATAGGAGTCAATAAGGCTCTTTATGTTTATAAGAACCCTGCAACAGGATGTATAGGAATGGATAGTGCCAGTATTATTATTGATGGTAAACCCGATGTAGAAATTATAGCACCGGAACGATACGAGGGAGGGCAACCGTTTTTACTCAAGGCAACAAAAAAATATACAACTGCTTTATATTGGTCGCGCTGGGGTGATGGGCAGTTTTCATTCGGGAGTCCAACTCAAGATGATTCTGTAGCTACTTCCGATAGTGTGTTGTATGTAGCAGGCAACAATGATGTAAGCAACAGGACATTTACTGTAATACTTCGTTCAGCGAACAATGGCCTTTGTCCGGCTGATGCAGATACTTTGGTAGTTGGTGTTTGGGCCACAGGCGTAAAAAATTTATTACAAAGCGGCCTGCTGCGGATATATCCTATTCCAGCTTACAAGTGGTTATACATTGAACACAATGGACAAAAATACCAATACACTATACATAACCAACTCGGTCAGGTTTGTTTGAACGGTGCACAAGAGGAGAAGATTGACTTAGGAGCGTTAAAGAAGGGAGTCTATTTTCTGACTATTCAAACACAAGACGGTTGTTTTGGTCAAAGAATTTTGGTGGAGTAAAACCCAAACCCTGACAGGGCTTTATGCGAAAGAAGAAAGCCCAGTCAGGGTTATTCCTCAAGTGTTAGTTCTTGATAGAATTGTTTATTTTGTAAATGGAAGGCTATAAACTCTTCTTTATTGCCAAGCATTTCTAAAGTGAGTTGCTTTTCAATCATACTTTTTTCATCAGAAATAATTTTATAGTAAGACGACCATTCCCACTCTCGGAAGTCACTGGTTAAACCGTGTTTTTCTGGATTCGCGTGGATATACCATATCAACCAGGTAATATAGTTTTCAGTAGTAACTTCTTTTCGTTTGAATGGAGTCTGGAATAGTCCACCGGTTCTTTTATATAATTTGTTAATGCCTTGTGTATACGAATTAAAACAATGAGCAAACTGTTTGGAAGCATCAAGTTGATGATTTTCTCGAATTCTTACAAGCAAATGGAAGTGATTTTTAAGTAAACAGTAGGCATATATTTCTGCTACAGGTAAAATGTATTTTTCTAATCTGGTTAAAAAATGTGCGTAATTTTTTTTCTCTTTGAATAAGTTCTCTCCATTAATGCCTCTGTTATAGATATGGTAAAAACAAACTGGAGTGAGTTTTTCAATTACTTGCATTGTTCCTAATTTAGTTTCGCAAATTCAAACCCAAACCCTGACAGGGCTGTATGCGGAAGAATAAAGCCCTGTCAGGGTTAGAACCCTTACAACTTAAACCCTATCGAAGAGTTTTTAGCTACTATCTGTTCTACTTGTTCGGCTTTTTTGAGTACCTCTTTTTCCATGGTCTCTTTGTATTTGATCATGGCTTTTTCGATGGTTTTGTCAGAAGTGCCTAAAATTTGAAGAGCGAGTAACCCGGCATTTTTTGCTCCGTTAATAGCTACTGTGGCTACCGGAACTCCCGGAGGCATTTGCACAATGCTGTAAAGCGAATCAATACCCGACATGCTTTTACTTTGCACCGGTACACCAATTACAGGTAAATGTGTAATGGCTGCTACCATACCCGGTAAATGTGCTGCTCCACCAGCACCGGCAATAATTACCTTGATACCGTTTTTAGGTGCATGTTTGGCAAAATCGTACATGCGTTGCGGTGTGCGGTGTGCCGAGACCACAGTCATTTCATAAGGTACTTTAAACTCATCGAGAATTTTGGCTGCTTCCTGCATTACCGGAAGGTCAGAGTCGGAGCCCATAATGATGGCTATTTGTGGTTTCATGCCTGTACTATTTTTACTGTGTTGCGCACAAAGTTAGCTTTTTCCTTTACATCCTTAACGGTATCGGCCAAAACGGTGATGTGGCCCAGTTTGCGCATGGGGCGGCTTTCTTTCTTTTCATACAGGTGTACATACACACCAGGGAGGCTCAATATCTTTTCAATGCCTTCCATTTTGTAAGTGCCTGAGAAACCCTCGCCACCCAACACATTAATCATGGCGGAGGGCAGAATTACATCTGTGCTGCCCAGCGGTAACTCAAGTAATACGCGCAGCAACTGGTCGTACTGTGAGCTAAAATTGCCTTCAATGGTTTGGTGCCCTGAGTTGTGCGGACGGGGAGCAATTTCATTCACCAGAATATGCCCTTGTTTATCGAGCATCATTTCCACGGCAAACAAACCGTACCCGTTTAGTTTGGTGATGGCGTCCATGGCAATTTGCTGTGCTTGTTCTTCAACGTGGTGTTCCACCTCTGCCGGGCTGAATAGGAACGTAACCAGATTAGCCACGGGATCAAACTCCATTTCCACCACCGGAAAGGAAACAGTGGAGCCGTCCAGTCCGCGGGCAACAATTACAGAGAGTTCTTTCTCACAATCCACAAAAGCCTCTATCATAGCAGGTGCATCAAACGGAATAGCAGTTTTGCCTTCGCGCAATTGAGTGGTGGAAAGTAAGGCCACGCCTTTTCCGTCATATCCGCCTTTACACAGTTTGGCCGCAAAACGCTCCACTCCCATACTTTCGGCTGCGAAGAGCCATTCTTCGGGCTGATTTACTAAACGAAAATCGGCAGTGGGAATACCGTTGTTGCGGTAAAATTGTTTCTGTAATCCTTTGTCCTGAATGATTTGCAATATGCGGGGTGAAGGAATAATTTTTTTGCCCTCTGCTTCCAGTTTTAATAAAGCCTCGGTGTTGATGTGTTCAATTTCGTAGGTGAGCACATCGCTCACTGCCGCCAGTTGGCGTATAGCAGCTTCATCGGTTAAGGCACCTTTCACAAATTGATGTGCCACCAATGCAGCCGGACAATTTTCATCGTTTTCCAGCACAGCACAGCGCACATTCATTTTCAGTGCATTTTCAATAAACATGCGACCCAGCTGGCCACCGCCAATAATGCCAATAGTAAACGGAGAAGGAATTTGTGCCATACGGGCGCAAAGATAAGCGGCTACCGCTCAATCAAGAAATATTTTGTAATTGTCGAAAACTACTTGTGTGGTTTCGATTTTTTTATAATTTGCAACTCTAAACCATTCAAATTCTGTCATGAGAAAAATTCTTTTCTTTATCACATTCCTTTTATCCTCTTTGTATTCGGTGTCGCAAAATTGGACTACAGCATACAATCAAGGTGTTCAATATTTTCGAGACCATTCTATTTTTATGTCGTTTCATGTGGTAAATCACGACACAGTTGGACCGTTTTCCCGATTTACTTTCGATGCAGTTTTATTCAAAAATTACTGGAATAAGCAGCAGGAATATTGTTCAATTTACAACCATACTTCTCGTATTGGTCAGTATTTACTTGTTGACGGAAGCGGAGATGAGCGAATAGTTAATGTATTTAATGATACCATGCTTATTAAAACCCGGGGTCATCTTAATGAGGAATGGGTTTTTTACAAGTACAGTAACGGAGCCACTGTAAAGGCGAGAGTTATTCATGCTGACATAACCAACGTGGTTGGTGTGATGGACTCAGTAAAACATATTCAGATTACATATTTTGATAGCACAGGAGCAGCAGCATATAAACCATTCAATGGTTTTTCGTTTATTATCAGCAAAAATTACGGTTGGGTAAAAAAGACAGTACTTAATGCTTTTCCGGCAAATGAGAATGAGATCATTTTATCTGCAGATTCCTTGGTAGGGTTGAGTAATCCCAACAGAGGTTTATTTATCAATTTAAGTGACGCTGTTTATAAGTATGAGATAGGTGATGAGTGGCATTACAATCAATATTATGACACATATAAGGCATTGTGTATACGGAAAGTGATTGGAAAGGTGGAGTACTCTGATTCTGTCATGTACTTTTTTCGAACAGCAGTAAGGAGCAGAACGCAGTTTGATTCTTCAAAAGTGGATACACTTGTTATCAAATCTGTTCAGAATTCTATAATTAAACCATATGATGCGAGGTATTCATATTTGGGAAATACAACATTGATTAAGCTCACATACCCTTGCGTATATTTTGATAAGTCAGACAGTTGTGCCTCGGTTACTTCAGATGCATGTAATACAGTAGCTTATTACCTCACCGGAGTGGGCTACTTTTCGCAATATCGCAGCATGGGGGGAGCAACAACCTCAGGTAAGATACTTCAGTATGTTAAAAAAGGAGGTACAATTTGGGGAACTCCATTTGCTTTAGATTGGAAAGAATTTGCGGAAGGCAGAAAGTACAGATTAGTCAACTATCCCGGTAACAGAAGTCTATATTATGAGTATCCCGGCAATAGAAGAAGATTGGCTGAGATTCGTTCTACTATCGAGGCCCCTTTGTCAAAGACTCATCAATTTGTTTATTATCCTTCACTAAAAGAAGGATGCGCTGACGTATCTCTGCAACACAGCTCATGGTTAGGCACTCAGATTACAGATACAGACACAGGTTGGAGCATTGTTTATAATTACAAAAACGAACCAATTTATTTTAAGACCACTGCATACCTTAATGAGAAATGGGTTGCTTACCGCTGGAAGGATTCATCATACGTAGAAGCTCGCGTACAAAGTGTAGATTTTGATTACGTACAAGATTATTACTTATATGTTGATAGTGTGAAAAGAATTTATTTCAGCTGCTACGATAAAAATCATCAACCAATAACCCACTATTTGAATAACGTATATATTTCGCTGACTCGTAATTCAGGATTAATCACAACACCTGAGTTTAATTACTTCCCTTACTTTAACGCTGCACCACAACTATATTCAAGGGACGAATTCAGCAATAAATTATTTAATGTGGATGATACTCCTTTTGATACCTATCTTCATAAACGGGTTGACATTATAGAAGTAAACAATACACAAAATACTATAATCAGAACCATTCGAAAGCAAAAGAACAATCGACTTTCACTTGACAGTTGGACGTATAGCTACGAAGATTGTACACGTAAAGATTCAGCAGGTGTAATTGCAGGAATTCAAAAAAATTTGCTCACGGATACAATAAAAGAAACCGATTATTCCTTTTTACCCATGTACGTTCAGCCTGGGGGGGTGGTAAAAGACATTCATTATCCTTTGGGTAGATTTAACTCTTCTGAAAAGACTGTAACTACGGTTTTTTATAAAACACTTCCAAATGGTTGCTCGGAAGAGTTAAAGTCGGATAGCATTTTGATTGAACATTTTCACGATGGATTCGGGAGGTATTACACCTTGATGAACAGCCAAGGAGATACTTTAGCGTATTCGCGCCCAGTTTATAAGGAAACAATTTCTGCACAATCCTGGGGCACTCCATGGGCTGATTCGTGCGAGGCTTTGTTAGCTAAAGACTTTAGTACACAAGTACATGAGCCTGTGCGAAAGGATAAGTTTACTATTTATCCGAATCCGACAACAAGCAAGGTCCATGTAAAATCAATCGGAGAGGCTAGAATCCACTTTATGGATGTATCGGGAAGGGTGATGCTTACAGCAGCTTTAATGCATGGTGAAAACGATATATCTTTAACAGAACTGAATGCAGGTATTTATCTATATGTGATTATACAAGGTTCCGAGTTTATCAATTCAGGTAAGCTGGTGTTGTTGCGTTAATGTTATTTAACGTTCTTAAACAGCGAAATCACATATCCTGCAAAGTTGCGTTGTACGGTATCTTCAGCCAGTAAGTTGCTTTCGGTGTCAATTTTAAAATTGCGGCTTTCCATATCGAATGGTTCTTCCGGCTGAAACAGATCCCCTCTTTTATAAGCTTTGTACAGGTGGTTATTGGCATAATACTGCTTTAACTCCCAGGCACAGGTTAACGGACCTTTACAGTTTTTTTTGCTTTCGCGAATGTAGCAAAACAGCAAAGAATCGTTGCGAAGATAGAAATCGTTGTCGTATTCGGTTTCACCCCCTTTTTCTTTTCGGGTTATTTTAACCAGTTTATCACCGGCATAAAAACCAACGTACTGTCCTTTGGAATTTCCATGGGTATAATCATGTATTTTTTCGCGCAGTTCCATCAACTCTACTTCATTCACATAGGCATCAATACTGGCTTCTATGTTTATCTCCGTTTCAGCAGTAGTTGTATTTTCAACCGGAGTGTTTTGTGTGGTTTGGTTGTTGCCACAACCGTAAATCAAAAGTAAAGAAAGAGATGTTATAAGTACTGTTCTCATTTATTCTGCTGCTTCAAATTCCAGTAAAAGCGTTTTATCAAAATACAGTGATAGGGTGTTTCCTTTTATTTCATAGCGGTTGGTCATTTGCAGTTTGGTGAAATATGACTTTTCCAGTTTCATGTTGGGTTCACAAAACATTTGTGTACTGAGCATATCGCTAAGGGTTAATTTATCTTTTTCAATTTTGTATTTGCCCCCACCGCTGTTGCAACCACCATAAGCACTAAACTGCTCTCCGCCCAATAACAACTGTAGCCACAGCACCTGGCCGTCCGATGGCTGCGGCTTCATGTCATCATTTATTTTACTCAGTTGCCATTTGGGACCTATCAGGGAAACGTCTTTTTTGGGTTGCTGGGTAACGGGTGTTGCTGTACTTTTAGTTTTAGGTGAGCAACCCATAAGACTTATTAGCGCTAGTATGAATAAAGTGTATTTCATCATTTTGATTTTATGTTGGTTTTAGCCTGCCCAGTTCTCTCTGTCTAAGCTTCGGTATTGAATGGCTTCAGCCAGGTGTTCAATTTTAATTTCATCGCTGCCGGCCAAATCAGCAATGGTGCGTGAGACTTTGAGAATACGGTCATATGCTCTGGCGGAGAGTTGCAAGCGGGTCATGGCCGTTTTTAACAGATTTTGCCCGGCTGCATTTATAACACATATTTCGCGCACCATGGTAGAACCCATTTGTGCATTGGCATACATGCCCGGATTATTTTTAAAGCGTTCCTGCTGAAAGTTGCGTGCGTTAATGACACGTGTTCTGATAACGTCACTTGATTCAGCCTTGCGCGTAGTGCTTAGTTCATCAAAACTAACCGGAGTTACTTCAATGTGAATATCAATGCGGTCGAGCAACGGCCCGCTTACCTTACCCAGATATTTTTGTACTACTCCGGGTGAGCACACACATTCTTTTTCAGGATGGTTGTAAAAGCCGCAGGGGCATACCTGCGTTGGCATTTTGCGGAGCGGTAATCGTGGCCCCTGGCGTAAAGTATCTCTCAAAAAAGTACCCATTTGAACCAAAATCTGTAGGCGAATATATCAAAAAGAGGCGGATTGACC